>ERZ808275.798-NODE-798-length-10605-cov-11.504550_pt1 | contig 10605 bp, 5 predicted proteins | sample MGYA00520894_ERZ808275 | MGnify/ENA primary metagenome ERZ808275 (study PRJEB31516, sample SAMN03275598) | gut metagenome | biome: mammalia-associated habitat; material: feces | host: Papio cynocephalus | place: Kenya | collected 2012-08-03 ...
ATTTTTATTGTTGAGTGCAGTTTAACTTATCTAAAGTTACTGCAAATCGAAGACAATACAAAATAAATCTCAATTTATTTTTATTGTTGAGTGCAGTTTAACTTATCTAAAGTTACTGCAAATCGAAGACAATACAAAATAAATCGTGGTAAATAAACTAAAAAGCGCATAGTACTACATAAAAAAAGAAGATATACTTCATCGGCAAGAGAAGTAATACTTCGATAGCAGATGAAGTACTACTGCATGGGCGGATGAAGTATATCTTCTTCTATGGGTGAAGTATATTTTTGTTATTATATGCCTGTATATTGTCCAATAAAGAGTAAAGTTCTATTCATATTATTCCTTATTACATAAATAAACGGATGGTCGGCATGGAATGTCTTTTGGTGTTGAGGTACTAATAAACCTAATTCTGCATATTCGAAAAGAGTAACGGCGGCAGCTTTGGTTCCTTGCTCTGTTACTTCTATTCTTGCCCTTTGTCGCATATCAGAAACATATATGTTTTGGTTAGCTAATTTTTGAAAGTTGGCAGTTTGTGGATTGAATAAAGAACCAAATCCCATTTGTGACAATATTTGTTTGAGAGGGGTTTGATTATCAATGGTGAACTTTGGTATCCATAGGTTTATATTCTTCTCCGTTTTCATTTTTTGGAGAATCTGTTGAAATCTATGTTGGTTGAGTCTCTCTCTTACTTCTTTTAAAGAATGATTCTTTCGAGGAAGAAGGATTACCATACTATATTTCCCTCCTTTATACGGCAGACTAATAGCAGATAATAAGCTATCTTCCATATATGGAAATTCTGCTTCGTTATCTGTCATCATATTGATGTCTTTTGTGTGTCGGTTGATGCAATAGAAAGGTTTGTCCTCCGTATTGATTTCTTCAAAAGGCTTTCCCCATTCGTCATGAAAGCTGATAGCGTTTAAAAAATATGAAACAACAGATGGTTCTATTTTATCTATCATGCTCGGAATCATCCCATTGGTATGTTTTTTGCACCAATCATTGATATGGGTAGAGTTTGTTTGGTCGGAAAAGTCCAGGCATTCTACTTGTGCGTTATAGATGCTTCGAGCCTTTTTTACAAACGAATGCTTAAAAGAATAATCTTTGTTTAAGGCAATGTAATTGGAGATTTTTAGCACAGAATCCCTTTTTGAAGTTTCTTCATTCATGAGCCTATAGCAGAAGCTATTAATAGACTCGGGTGACATGTCTTTCCACCCTAAATTAGTTTTGATTTCTTCAAGGGTATTACCTTCTGCTCCATTCAAGGTCATGCTCAACAGATAAGTGATGCTGATAGGAGAAATGATAGAAGATGTAGAGTCGGATGCTTCCCGATATAATTTCCAAGCGAAATCATTGTTTTTACTGATCATTGCATGGAAAGTCTTGTCTTTGATCTGGCATACTTTGGGTTGGCATGAAGACATAGAGAGTGCCACGAGTAGAACAAATATAAATGACATTGCAAAGGCACACTCTCGCTGTAACCTCAATCTATGGGCTTGTGAGCTAAATGCATATCTTAACAATACGCAGAGAGATAGTAGAATTCTTTTCATGTTTTTATCAATTTGGTTTCCTCGGGCAAAGATATAAAAAATAATTGAAAGTAATATACTTATACGAGAAAATGTCGCAATCCTATAGCAAAAGCTATAGGATTGCGACATTTTCTTATGTGATTGATGCTTTCCTTGATGCGATTCTTCTATTGATATACTTTCTGAAATTGCTTCAATATATCACGATTTTGTCGTGTGGTTATCTACGGCTTGTGGATATTCCTAGGAGTTCTTGCTTCTTCCTTAGCGAAAAAAATATTGGTATGTTTGTGGATCGTAAGTTTTTTCAAAGAGAGTGCCATCTACATTAAGTCCATTTTTGTATATATAGAATATGTCTCTGCCATTAGGAAGCATAACGCCTAATTGTCCATTCCCCAAGAAGGTAAAAGAGAATTTTATGGGATTTTGTGCTTGTTGATATAAGTAGCCTATTCCTGTTCCATTTGTTCCAACGGGTCCAAATACTATACCGATTTCTCCATTTTGATTAATTGTGTGAAAAATGTTATTCTTAAAATAACTTTGCAATTCATTTTTCAAGGCATATTGTCCAAGTTTAGCACCGATAGCACGCCCAATATTTCTTCCGATATTGCGGCTACTTTCTGCTCTTACTGCATCTTCTTTAGACTTATCTGCATGATATAATTGTTTGATTTCCTTTTCGTGCAAAGGATTACTTCTATTAAGATATTTCCTTTCCAAGCTAACTCTTAAAGATAAATCTTGAGTGTTGATTATTTCTTTGTACTCAGCTTCATCATTTTCAAGATTTTTGATTTTATCCTTGATGTCATTGATTTCTTCTGCTGATGCCTCTTCTTCATATTTGTCAAGAAACTCTTGAAGTTCAGCGATGTCATTGGAATGTAGTGCGATTTTGTAAGCTTTTTCTTCTTTTGTCTCGCAGCCTACAAAAACACAAAATATAATCGCTAATATGATGTGGTACTTTTTTATTTGTATATTCATATTTATGTTTAATTTGGCGCATGAATTTATATTATATATTGTTCATATAAACAATACTAACATTGCTTTTCTCTGAATTATTGAAATTCGTGAAACTAATATTTACACTCGTATCGTTATTCTTACTATAAAATGTATAGGAATCATTGTAGTTACTATTGTCTTTTTCTTTTAAAGTATAGTATTTGTGAAACCATTTGAGGACTTCAGATTTGGTAATCTGGCTAAATGAACAAGAAGCAATGATGAGTTTGCCGTTCAAAATCGTGTAAGTTGTTAGACCCTCACCCGCTTCTTCGTCTGTATCGTTTCTTTCTTGCTTTTTTGCAAACATCATATGAGTAGAGTTGTCTATGTTGTGGTAGTCGTTGCAATTCATGTATCTCTTTATGTCATCCATAGAACAATTCCAATCATGGATAGGTTCAACGAATAAACTATCGACAAATGAGTTCCCGTCATTGTCCTCTCTTGTTATTTTTACAAAATCGAAATACGTGCGTTCTCCTTTTTTCTTCCAAGTGTCATTAGAAGATCTTCTTTGGATTTGTATAAGGCTACTGTCTGCTTTTGTGGTATTGTCAGCTATCGTTTCTGCTGTTTTTAGAATTACTTTTCCCATTTTTTTGAAAAAGCCTTGTGCGTAAGTTGTATTTGTGCTGCATAACAGCAATGCTAATAGGCAAGTTGTAAAACGGAATGTTGTCATTATTCTTTTCATATTCTTGTGTTTTGATTATTGTGCAAAAGTACAAAAAAAAATAGGAAAGATAGGCTCGGACAATAAAAAAAGTGTCGCTAAAAAATGAAAAAAGATTTTTTGGCGACACTTTTGAAGTCTTTTTTATAGAAATGATGAACTTTTAATCTTTTTCTCTCCCAATATCTTGCAACTGCATGAATCATTGGAGTTAAGTTCTTCTTATTTAGGTTTGCCAAGATCTATGCCTCCAAATATAGGATTATGCTAGTGCTCCGTTTTATGCTTTACAATTTTTTCTTATCTAACTCTTCGTCCTTCATTGTATAGCCCTTCCAAGAACGGTAAAACCAGTCAATCGACTTGCACTCAATTTTCTTTTGGAAAGAAAAGCCTGAAGACTTGAGAGTCTGCATATGAGCAGGCCAACCGTTTCCGAAAATATAGTATTTCTCATAATTTTCAACTTTCATACTGTCGTTCTTGAGTACGTTTTCAAGAGAATCTTGGACGAATGCTTCTCCTTTCTTGCCCAATTCTCCTGAGAAGAGATTTTGGAAGACAAATCCTACGATCTGTTTTGTGTCTTTAGGAGGAATGGCGGTCGTACTACTGGAGATGAGCGTATAGTCTCCTGCGGTTCCCTCCTCTTCATCTTCAGTATATGAAGCCAATACTTTTATTTTTGTGGGATAAAGGGAGGTGGTTGAGTCTGTGACTTCTGTAGTACCTATCTGGAATTGTTTTCCATGGCAATCGAATAACAAGGGTAATTCTTCGATGTATTCTCTCACAGTCTCTTCATTTTTCATGTTGAGTGCTATCATGTTTTCGAATTTCTTCCTTGGCATGAATGAGTCTAAGCCTGGTGTCTGATTATATAGCTCATCAAAAGCTTTTCGGGTGCCATTCAGGAAGAGGTCTCTTACTTCACGCCAATTGTCGATGGCTTCTATGGTGCCAAACTCATCGGTATGGAATTTGATTTTGATATTGGTGAAGCCCTTCAGAATAGCGACATTCATCTTGGTCTCCAATTTGTTGGCTGTAGAGTCGTCTGCAACTTCAACCTCGAATGGTGTTAGTTCCATCTTGTAGCCTTTGGCGGTGGAATCGGTTACCACTATCATACAGTCACGAGTATAGTAACTAGAGGTGATGGTGTCTTTTTGCGCAATTTTATAAACGGCATCTGTATAGGTATATTTCATGGTATCGCCTTTGCAGAAGTAGGCGATAACATTGATGACAGAATCTTCTTGGGTTTCTTCAAGATTGGTAACTTGTGCTTGCAGGCTAAATGTATAGCTTAACAATACGCAGAGAGATAGTAGAATTTTTTTCATGTTTTTATCAATTTGGTTTCCTCGGGCAAAGATATAAAAAATAATTGAAAGTAATATACTTATACGAGAAAATGTCGCAATCCTATAGCAAAAGCTATAGGATTGCGACATTTTCTTATGTGATTGATGCTTTCCTTGATGCGATTCTTCTATTGATATACTTTCTGAAATTGCTTCAATATATCACGATTTTGTCGTGTGGTTATCTACGGCTTGTGGATATTCCTAGGAGTTCTTGCTTCTTCCTTAGCGAAAAAAATATTGGTATGTTTGTGGATCGTAAGTTTTTTCAAAGAGAGTGCCATCTACATTAAGTCCATTTTTGTATATATAGAATATGTCTCTGCCATTAGGAAGCATAACGCCTAATTGTCCATTCCCCAAGAAGGTAAAAGAGAATTTTATGGGATTTTGTGCTTGTTGATATAAGTAGCCTATTCCTGTTCCATTTGTTCCAACGGGTCCAAATACTATACCGATTTCTCCATTTTGATTAATTGTGTGAAAAATGTTATTCTTAAAATAACTTTGCAATTCATTTTTCAAGGCATATTGTCCAAGTTTAGCACCGATAGCACGCCCAATATTTCTTCCGATATTGCGGCTACTTTCTGCTCTTACTGCATCTTCTTTAGACTTATCTGCATGATATAATTGTTTGATTTCCTTTTCGTGCAAAGGATTACTTCTATTAAGATATTTCCTTTCCAAGCTAACTCTTAAAGATAAATCTTGAGTGTTGATTATTTCTTTGTACTCAGCTTCATCATTTTCAAGATTTTTGATTTTATCCTTGATGTCATTGATTTCTTCTGCTGATGCCTCTTCTTCATATTTGTCAAGAAACTCTTGAAGTTCAGCGATGTCATTGGAATGTAGTGCGATTTTGTAAGCTTTTTCTTCTTTTGTCTCGCAGCCTACAAAAACACAAAATATAATCGCTAATATGATGTGGTACTTTTTTATTTGTATATTCATATTTATGTTTAATTTGGCGCATGAATTTATATTATATATTGTTCATATAAACAATACTAACATTGCTTTTCTCTGAATTATTGAAATTCGTGAAACTAATATTTACACTCGTATCGTTATTCTTACTATAAAATGTATAGGAATCATTGTAGTTACTATTGTCTTTTTCTTTTAAAGTATAGTATTTGTGAAACCATTTGAGGACTTCAGATTTGGTAATCTGGCTAAATGAACAAGAAGCAATGATGAGTTTGCCGTTCAAAATCGTGTAAGTTGTTAGACCCTCACCCGCTTCTTCGTCTGTATCGTTTCTTTCTTGCTTTTTTGCAAACATCATATGAGTAGAGTTGTCTATGTTGTGGTAGTCGTTGCAATTCATGTATCTCTTTATGTCATCCATAGAACAATTCCAATCATGGATAGGTTCAACGAATAAACTATCGACAAATGAGTTCCCGTCATTGTCCTCTCTTGTTATTTTTACAAAATCGAAATACGTGCGTTCTCCTTTTTTCTTCCAAGTGTCATTAGAAGATCTTCTTTGGATTTGTATAAGGCTACTGTCTGCTTTTGTGGTATTGTCAGCTATCGTTTCTGCTGTTTTTAGAATTACTTTTCCCATTTTTTTGAAAAAGCCTTGTGCGTAAGTTGTATTTGTGCTGCATAACAGCAATGCTAATAGGCAAGTTGTAAAACGGAATGTTGTCATTATTCTTTTCATATTCTTGTGTTTTGATTATTGTGCAAAAGTACAAAAAAAAATAGGAAAGATAGGCTCGGACAATAAAAAAAGTGTCGCTAAAAAATGAAAAAAGATTTTTTGGCGACACTTTTGAAGTCTTTTTTATAGAAATGATGAACTTTTAATCTTTTTCTCTCCCAATATCTTGCAACTGCATGAATCATTGGAGTTAAGTTCTTCTTATTTAGGTTTGCCAAGATCTATGCCTCCAAATATAGGATTATGCTAGTGCTCCGTTTTATGCTTTACAATTTTTTCTTATCTAACTCTTCGTCCTTCATTGTATAGCCCTTCCAAGAACGGTAAAACCAGTCAATCGACTTGCACTCAATTTTCTTTTGGAAAGAAAAGCCTGAAGACTTGAGAGTCTGCATATGAGCAGGCCAACCGTTTCCGAAAATATAGTATTTCTCATAATTTTCAACTTTCATACTGTCGTTCTTGAGTACGTTTTCAAGAGAATCTTGGACGAATGCTTCTCCTTTCTTGCCCAATTCTCCTGAGAAGAGATTTTGGAAGACAAATCCTACGATCTGTTTTGTGTCTTTAGGAGGAATGGCGGTCGTACTACTGGAGATGAGCGTATAGTCTCCTGCGGTTCCCTCCTCTTCATCTTCAGTATATGAAGCCAATACTTTTATTTTTGTGGGATAAAGGGAGGTGGTTGAGTCTGTGACTTCTGTAGTACCTATCTGGAATTGTTTTCCATGGCAATCGAATAACAAGGGTAATTCTTCGATGTATTCTCTCACAGTCTCTTCATTTTTCATGTTGAGTGCTATCATGTTTTCGAATTTCTTCCTTGGCATGAATGAGTCTAAGCCTGGTGTCTGATTATATAGCTCATCAAAAGCTTTTCGGGTGCCATTCAGGAAGAGGTCTCTTACTTCACGCCAATTGTCGATGGCTTCTATGGTGCCAAACTCATCGGTATGGAATTTGATTTTGATATTGGTGAAGCCCTTCAGAATAGCGACATTCATCTTGGTCTCCAATTTGTTGGCTGTAGAGTCGTCTGCAACTTCAACCTCGAATGGTGTTAGTTCCATCTTGTAGCCTTTGGCGGTGGAATCGGTTACCACTATCATACAGTCACGAGTATAGTAACTAGAGGTGATGGTGTCTTTTTGCGCAATTTTATAAACGGCATCTGTATAGGTATATTTCATGGTATCGCCTTTGCAGAAGTAGGCGATAACATTGATGACAGAATCTTCTTGGGTTTCTTCAAGATTGGTAACTTGTGCTTGCAGGCTAAATGTATAGCTTAACAATACGCAGAGAGATAGTAGAATTTTTTTCATGTTTTTATCAATTTGGTTTCCTCGGGCAAAGGTATAAAAAATAATTGAAAGTAATATACTTATATGAAAAAATGTCGCAATTCTATAGCAAAAGCCATAGGGTTGCGGCATTTTCTTATGTGATTGATGTTTTCTTTGATGCGATTCTTCTATTGATATACTTTCTGGAATTGCTTCAAGACATCACAATGAGTCGTGTAGTTATCCACTACTTGTGGATATTCCTTGCAGAACTTGCTCCACTCTTCCATCGCCAGGTATTGGGCGGACAGTGGGCGGAACAGTGTCTTTAAGTCGTAATTTTCATCATACACTTCTTTGCGCCAAGGGTCGATGTCGATGGATGCCAAGGCGATGAGGGAATGATAACGCAACTGGAGATTGCTGCTCTGCTTGCTAACCTTCAGGTATTTCTGTGCGATAGCGGCAAAGTCGGCTTCCCAAGTGCGGGCGCTGTCGTTGATACTCTTGCCGTAATGGGTGAGATACCAACAGTCGCCATGGCAGGAGGCTTGGTAGTAGCGCACGGCAAGTTGGTAGGCAAGTTCATCCTTGTCTGTTCCCTCACGGCTCACGTTGTATTTGCCGATGAGCTGGTTCATCTCCAGGCAGAACTTCAGTTTGGGGTTCTCCTTCATGTTCGCATAATCGCCTTCTATGCACCAAATGTTTTCGTCATCCACTTTCTGATGATTAAACCAAAAAGGTACGTCGAAACTACGCTTGGAAGCGTAGTAGCTGATGGCTTGTTGGTTGATGAACGGCAGAGATACATCCTTGAGCCATCGTGCCGCCTCACCAAAGTTTCCCTCGGCAAGATACTTCGTACCAATCATGTCGTGGAAGAAATCAGCATTGCGATAGAGCGACTGGCAGACGTATTGCTCGAAAGCATCCTCATGCAGTGTGGTGATGAACGAATAGTAGTCGGCGAGTTGTTGGGCAGTGAGCGAGTCGAGCAGCTCTGCGTATTCAGAGGAATAGAGATACTTGCTGATGTATTGCTCGTCTTGTTCATCTTGGCAGAATGTACGCTCATAGGCATCCATCATGCCATACATAGCCGTTGCCATGCTCTCATATTCTTTGATTTTCTCGGTGTGGTCCATTATCATAGCAAGATTGCGGAAGTGACGGTATAAACCTCGGTAGGCAACACGTTCCAACACCTCGGTATAGTGATTGCCATATTCGTTTCCATGGGCTTCTTCTTTCGCTTTCTCGTCGAGCCATTTGAATTCGCTAACCAGATAAGTAGAGTAATCGCTTATCGCTTGTTTTACTTGCGTGTTTTGGGTGGAGACCAATATGCGGATGGCACGTGCGTTGTCTTTCATTCTCGGAGTGCCATCGAGGGTCATAGCTTCATTGATTTCCTTCCACGCAACCCTTGGCTCTCTGTAGAGATAGTGGAGCATGGCGGTGGCTGAACGCCAGAGGCATGGGCTTTGGGTCTTGCCTTCGGCGATGACCTTGTTGGCGAAGGTGATGAAGTTCATGGCTTCTTTCTGATAGATGACTTTGGCTCCGATTTCAGCTATCCAATCTTTGTCGAGTTTCCCCTTGGCTTGGCTGTCTATCGTCTGTTGACTGTTGTTGACGAAGTCTTGCACCAAGTAGGCAAGCATCTGTGAGTTCGGGTTCTTGAGGTAGATGCTCTGGATGCCTGCGAGATTGCGATAATTGGAGGCGATGAACTTGATGCTCTCGATGTCGCCTTGTTCGGCATAGATGTCGAGTGCTTGCTGTCGCTTGCCAGTCTTCCAAAGGGCACGGGCATAGATGTTGTACATTGCCTCTCGCCACATGGATTGTGGAAGTTTGGAGGCAATGGTGTTCCAATAACTGATGTTCTGCTGGTTGAGATTCCTTAGCATGTTGATGCGCATACGGAGCAGGGCATATTGGCTCTTTAGTCTGCTTCCCTTGTAGAGCTTTGCCGCATTGGCGAGTTGATTCAGTGATAAGAGAGCTTTCTGGCGTTCTTGCTTGGAGGCATAATCCCAAGAGTTGGTGTTTAACTTATCGCACGCATCGAGATAAGCATTCAAGCGTTTCAGATAGGTCTGCATCTCCATGTCTTTCTTGCGTTGGGCAGCTTTGAGAATGCTTTCCTTGTTCCAGATATAACTATAATAATATATGTCCTCTGAATGGTCTCCGACATATTTCTTCCAATATTCGGCGATGTTGTCGAGATAGGCAGGTGACGTTTCATCGCGATTGAACACGCTGAACATATAGTAATTGTGGTCAGGTTTCTCAAAAATGCAAGCTTGGGCATGGATGCCGAAGCATACGGAAACCATCAAAAGAGCCAAACTGCGCTTGTTGTGCTCGGTGAACCTTTTGACAAGGTTGATGCTAGTGCTGATAAATCCTTTCATAATCTTTTGAGTTAAATCGTTTGATATTTTGCGAGCTGAGGTCGAAGAGGATGACCTCGTTATTGATGTCTTTGTTTTGATGGTTGACGCTCTTGACGGCTTCCGTGATGTCTGTCATCTCGGGCTTTCTGACGACGATGCTGTCGCCAGGCAAGATGGGGAGTTCATCGTCTGTGTGCATGATTCCCACGAACTTATCTCCCCTGAAGAGAATGCGCCAACTGAAGAGGGGATAGGCGGCGGAGAGTGGGAGTGGATAGCTGCCCAAGTGCTGGATGTAAGGAGCAACGTCCTTCATGTCGAGTATGGGCTTCTGGCATTTCAACTGTTTGGCATCGCCTGTGTTGTACATCATCAAGATGCCTCTATCCACAGGTGGCGGAGTCATCGAGAGTTGGTGCAGGCGAATGGTGGCGGATAGCTTCATTTGCTGGGCTTGTGCCTTCTCCCTTAGTATCTTGAGAAAATCAAAGTAGGTATCTTGGGTAGAGGCGGTCCAGTCGCAATCTATCTGAATCTCCTTTACGTTCTTGATGTCGTTAGCCTCGTTCATCTGAATGATTCTCTTGAGAATCTTTTCGGTGAGC
>ERZ808275.800-NODE-800-length-10564-cov-3.004853_pt1 | contig 10564 bp, 7 predicted proteins | sample MGYA00520894_ERZ808275 | MGnify/ENA primary metagenome ERZ808275 (study PRJEB31516, sample SAMN03275598) | gut metagenome | biome: mammalia-associated habitat; material: feces | host: Papio cynocephalus | place: Kenya | collected 2012-08-03 ...
CTTTATTCAGATAGTATAGACCTATTTCTATTGCCTCATAAACAAGGACACCCCTTTCTTCTATCGCTGTATTTTTATCATAAAATTTTGTCTTTCTGTATTGGATTAATCCCTTGTCCTGCAATGCATTACCTATTAATTCATAGAGCATTCCTGTATATATTGATTCGTTTCGCAATAATATGTATTCAGGAACATCAATGGATATAATGTCTGACATAACATGTCCCTTAAATATTGCATTTATTTGATCCGCCGTGCCAAAACTATATACTTTCCCTTTAAAGAGCGAAACAGGGAAAAAGCTTTCGCACTCACGCAAGGATTTCCAAGTTTTTATGTCAGTGTCAAAAACATTGCATTGAGGATACACTTTTGATTTAAACCCATTAAGTTTGATAAATTCTTTTTTGGGCGTTATTCCAAATCGCAATTTTGTATTACTGCTTAAACTATAAATATTCTTATCTATTGTTTCTTGAGGCTCACCTATGGCATAATAAAAATTCAAAAGAAATTCATCAAAGTTATCTATCTCGATAATTGATGCCGGTTTTCCATTTTTGTTCAAATTACTAATCAAGTCGGCGACCCGCTTTGATACAGGGTATCCTTTAAGTGTTGTCCAATATAACCCTTTTTCCAAGAAGGCCTTATCTGAAATATGCCCTTCAAAAAAATTCATTATAGAGTCATCCGAACCAGAATAACCTATTACCAAAAGTCCCTTTTCGCAAAGCTTTGTATAAAACTGAGCATGTATTTCTTGTTCTAATTCCTTTAGTTCATCATTTGTGTTTTGTAATTTATCGTATCTATAATCACCATGTAGTTTGTATATACAATGATAACGTGGGTTAAGATTGTCAAAAGATTTTGCATTTGCCGAACTACACAAATTAAATGGAAATGACGGATCTAAATTAGATATTGCGGTTTCCAACAATTGATCAAAGTTGGTTGTCCATAAATTTGATATTCTCGAATTAATGATTAGGTTAGCAAGGCATAAATAACCTATTGTAGGATTTCTTCTTTCAACTAAGGAATCAATAAAACTCTTGCGAGCAAACCACGAGTTATAACATTTTTCAAAATAAAATGAGTATTCTTTAGGATTTCCGCGCTCGGGAGTGTCTGGTTGCGAATTAAAATAGTTTTGTATGATTAATCTATTTGATTCGGATTTTAAATCTTTAAATCTATCTTGAGATATGTTATTCTCCGTGCAATATAACTCTCTTTTAAAATACCAAACCAAATCACCGCCCGTGGGAACACCTGAACTAATAGAAGCTCCTGCGCCCAAAAAGAAATCAATAGTTCCTTTTGCTAAGACTTTATAATTTCTAATGAATTGTTTTTGATCCATAGTATGCCTCTATACTCCTTTTTCAAAATAGAAAAACATATAAATTATCCGCAATCACCCAATCAGCATCGTCCCTAAAAATCCGATAATTTATCGCGTTAAGGAGACGGCTTCTTTTATTTTGGCTAATGGCTCATTGTAGTTTTTCTTCTTTAATTCGCATTCCCATATACGAATAACCGTCCACCCGCGCGACTCAAATAAAGCTGTAATTTCTTTGTCGTGTTGGATATTTCTTTCTCGTTTTTTCTGCCAATATTCTTGATTGTCGGAAGGGCGAGTGTTTCTGCAATCGTGTCCGTGCCAAAAACAACCGTCCACAAAAATTGCAATTTTCTTATCGAGAAACACAAAATCAGGGTGTCCTTTGACTTTGTAACCTCGCCTCCAACCGTGTATGTCGTTCTCATTAAAATAGCGTATTAGTTTTAACTCTGTAGATTTATTTCCTTTAGAGCGAACCTTACTCATTATGGAAGAACGTTTTTCCGATGTAAAAATATCCGACATTTTAGCTGTTTGCGGCGAACTTTTCAAGAGTCATATTAGAAACTAAGCCGCTAATATCAGTTCCTAAATTATTTACGATTATGTTATCGAAATCTGCATAATCAATATCGCGAACTTCGTGGAATATGTGATTATAGAGATATTCTGCAAACGTATTTGCCAGAATAATTACAATAGGAGTGCCTTTGATATCTCTTTTGGTCGCCGGAACATATCTTGAAGTGATTACGATAGTGTATTCTCCGCCGATTTCTTCACGTTGCTCGCGAAGTCTGCCGGCATTGATTCCTAACAACTTGTTTGCGGTTGATTTTGATTCGACTGCAAATTTTTTCTTTTTGGTTATGTACAGGCATTCGATATCCGTATGCGCTGCGCCGCCGCGTTTAACCGCTTCGACATTATAGAACATATTGAAACCTTCTGTTAAAACGTCTTCAAATAGATAAGCAGTTTCGTTTTCCGGATTGTTAGAATACTTTTCTATAAGTTTCGGAAGTTCAAGAAGTTTGCTCAGATCGTCCGATTCGCCGATTTCTTTCAACAACAACTGCGGATAAAAATTGTAAACTTCTTTAATACAGTCAATCGTTAGCCTTTCCGGATCTTTCAACTGCACGGGAGTTGCAAAACACGTGTATTCGGCTAACATTTCTTTTATAAACGAAAGGCAGTTTGAACTAATAGTCACATAACCTTTTGTAGCCTTTCGACCTGTAGGTAAACTTTTACTGCCGGATTTGGAAGGGTGATACAGTTTGCAGAGTACGTCGCCTTCGATTTTGTTGATTATACCAACTTGACTTAATAACGTTTGCGTGTAGTATTCCCACTCGTATACGGTATTCACATAGGTGTGCTCATCCGATTTCAATTTATTGACAAGTTCAATATCCGGCAAATTTCTTATACTTAATATTTGCGTTACAATTTGTTCGTAAGATTCCGGCGTAACTGTTTTTATAAACGGAAGAATAAGTTCTTCTTCGTAATTGTACAGTTTTCCATCAAGTCTTTTGTCTGTCAAGAGTTGGAATATCAATCTAAACGGATATAATTGAAATTCGCTACTCGTTCCGTTCGCAGGATGCTGAAATTGCATAGCAAACATCATTGCTATAAAAATCTTACGCAATTTTTGCTCGTCAGATATATATTTTAAGAACAAATTTCCCAACGGACTAAATATAAATCGCTTATCTCCGTTGGACTTATCCTCATATCCGAACATCCAAAACTCAAGAGTATTTATTCTATGATTGATAGAATCTAACGGGCGTTCTTCCGGATTTCTTGTTCTGTACAAATCCAAAGCGGCAAGTCTTTCTTGCATTCTATGACGTTCCAAGTCTGAAACGTCGGTTTTGCAACTATTTTTGACGTCCAAAGCGACCGCTTTAATCATTTCGTAGTTGCAAGTATGTTTATATAGAATCCATTTATCACGAGATACGGTAACTGGCATTTTTATTCCCTCCCAATTTTATTCACTACTTCAAATAAAAGTTTCGGCGGAATCGCTTCGCCTATTACAGTTCTAATGAACGTATCGGTCGAATCCTTTGGGAAATCAATATCTTCAGGAATTGACGATACGATAAACGTTTCGAGAAGAGTAAGAACTCTCGCGTCGGAATAAGTTCCATCGGCGAGAAGTCGTCCGGGATGAACGTTATTGTGCGAACTCATACTTCCGCTAAACGTCGTCCTTGTCGGACACGGCTCATCCCAAGTCATTCTCTTAAAAGTATTATGGAAACCTTTAATCCTTGTTCCATCTTCTTTTTTAGGGTAATAAACCTCGTTTGTTAAAGCGCTTTTTCCTGTCGGCGTATGCTTTAACGCAAGAACGGCGCGGCTATTTTGCGGTTTAGCATAATGCCAAGGAATGCCGGAATCCTGTCCCGCTTCGAGAGAAGGCAAATAGCCAATAGCCTTTGAAAGGGGAATTTCCGGCTGCATTGCAGGCCATCCCCAAACTAAACCTTTCTTATATAATTTTACGATAGCGCGCGGACGAGATTGGCAAACTCCATAATCTTTTGCATTAAGAACGCGAATATCGACAGTGTATTTATCTGAATATTTTTTGTTTAGAATTTCTTCTAATTTCAAATATTCTCCGTCAAAAGGAAAGTACATATCAAGAAACGTTGGAACGTTTTCAATAAGTATATAGTCAAAATCGCACGCGTCGATTATTTCCATTGCTCTTAATACAAGGAAATTACGTTTATCTTTCTCATAATGAGCCTGATTTTTATTTTTGCCCAAAGTGCTTAACCCTTGGCACGGCGGAGTTGCAAACAACATTTTGACATTGTTTTTTTTCACAATATCAATCATATGATTTTTTGTTTCGTCATCCATTATATCGCCGCAATACATTTCTGCATTAGGATAAAAATGCTGATAACATTCGGCTCGTTTAGGCAACAATTCGTTACCTGCAATTATATCAACTTTCGTATTGTGCAGAAGTAATTCGCCGATTCCAGCACTTGAAAACAATGATATTGCTTTTATCTTGTCGCTTTTTTTCATATCCGTATCCTTTAATTCTTCAATACCGCTTACTATACTTTTCAACATTAGCGGTGGGATTGACTCGCCGATGCATTGCCGTATCAACAATTCCGGAGTATTATCCGGAATATTCCAATCGACCGGTAGAGAATCTAATATCATCAATTCTAACGGCGTTAAAACTCTTGCGTCAGAGTATGTGCCGTCCGGTAATTCGCGCCCCGGATGAACGTTCCTTTGAGAAGCAATACAATCGTTCCGCATTGTGATCGTCGGGGCTGGCGCGTCCCAACGAATTCTTCTGTAAGAAGACTGATATCCTTTTACGGGAGTTCCGTCTTTCTTTTGCGGAAAATATACTGGATTATCGAAAGCTGTGCATCCGGTTGGTGTGTGTTTCATCCATAAAATATTTTCTTCCGAATGCGGTCTTGCAAAATGCCACTTAATACTTGATTTCTCTCCGGCTTCAAGCGGCGGCAAGTTACCGATGGCTTCTCGAACCGTAACTTTGCGCGCATTTTTTTGCGGCCAATTCCATATCGTTCCCTTTTTATGCATTTTAATTATCGCACGCAAACGAACCTGAGGAACGCCATAATCAGACGAGTCCACAACCTTACTGTCAATGTTGTACTGTTCGCCAAATTCCAAATTAAGCATTTCGATAACAGTACGCATTTTCCCAGCATAATTTAACTGAATTTTTAGTAATGTAGGAACGTTTTCAATCAAAACGTATGTTGGAGCAAGACGTTTAATCGCTTTAACAACATAGGTAATAAGATAATTGCGTTGATCCGCTTCCAAAGATTGTTGGTGGCGATTTTTACCGGCAACGCTCATGCCTTGACAAGGCGGAGAGGCCAATAAAAAATCTAACGGAGTAGGCGCAGCATTCATTATGCGTTCAAAAACTTCGTCTTTTGTAATATCTCCGCAAACGACATTTGTGTCCGGCGATATGGATTTATACAAATCGGCTCTTTGCTTTATTAGTTCGTTAGCGACCAATATATCTATACCGGCATCCTTAAAATATGTTTCTCCGATACCTGCGCTGGCGAATAACGATAATCCTTTTAATCTCTTTTTACTCATAAATTATATCCATTACCTCTCCGATATTGCAATGCAACGCTTCGCATATTTTTATCATTACGTCCATTGACACAGGCTCATTATTGTTAAGTTTGGTTAAGGTTGTAGAGCCTATTCCCGTTTGTTCTTTTAGATCTCTCTTTTTCATCCCCAAGTCAATCAACTTCTTCCACAATTTTACATAAGATACCATATTCCAACGACCTTTACAGATATTTATCTACAGTATAGCACAAACGAACCGATATTTCAAGCGGAAACAACGATATTTCAAATAAAATTGCCGATATATCGGCGAGAAGTTTAATTGACGATTTTTTCTGTTAAATTACTATTCGAATCAACTTTCTCAGTGTTTTCCTTAAAATGTCCGATAACGGACATAAGCATCGTGGAGAAAAATGCTTTACGTTCGTTCGGAGACAGATGTTCAAGACTCGGACGGCCGATAATCAACCAAAAATGAGGTGTTCAGTTGGGATTAAAAGATGTCCGCCAATCAAAACCTAAATCGAATACGAAAGTGTTCGGATTAGGTTTTTCTTTTGCAAAAATTCAGGTTTTAACTGTGTTTTTCGGTTGTCGGCGTGCCTTTGTTTTGTCCTTTTCGGTGTTCGTGTTCGTATCGCTTTATCCGTAGCAGTTGCAGACGGTTTTATGCCGCGAAAGGTTCTTGACGTGAGAAAGGAGTGTGTCAGGCTATTTTGCCAAAGGCAAACGAAAAGCCCCTCGGGGCTGTCGGTTGGCGGTTTATTTGCCTACCGACACGCTCCTGAGAGGCTCAGGTCAAGAACACCGTGGAATAAATCGTCTGCGTAATTGTCAGATACGCATTACAAGTCTGAAATCTTTAAGTCCGTAATACTGCCTGTTTTGTATCACATAATGGATTATCTCAAAGGCTGCGGCATATATTCCGAAAAGTACAACAGCGGAGATATCCGAGACAAAGACGTCATCCCTTCAAAACTTGCGTACGACAATGACAATTTATACGATATAATCTGTGATTATATAGGCAAATTGCAAAAAGTTCACCCCGAGCCTATTCCGTATGTGCGCAACAAGAAAATTAAGAGATAAACGAACGATTTAGTCAACAACAAAAAAACGCTCAACCGATTTTCGATTGAGCGTTTCACTTTGTTAGAATTACGTTTTTGCGATTATTCTTTCACGTACGCAGGAGCCTCGAGGGTGGTGAGGCTTTTGCGAGTGGCAAAGAATATCGTCAGCGCAACCGCAAGCGTAATGAGTTCGGCGGCGGGAGTGGCGAGCCAGAGTCCTGTAATTTGCCACAAGAACGCAAAGAGGTATGCAATTGGAATAATCAGCACCACGCCGCGCAGCATCGTGATGATTTGCGCATACAAACCTCTGTTGGATGCCGCAAAATACCCCGAAAACAGCAGATTGAATCCCGAAAACAGCGAGGAAATGAAGTACATTCTGATGCCTTGCGACGCAAGTTCCTGCAAACGCTCTTCGCCTTGCGAGTTGAATATTTTTGCAATTCCGTCCGCGCCGAAAAACAGCACCAAATACACGATTACGGCAATTCCTGCCACTGTGATAAGGGCGTATTTCAGCACTTGACGTATCTTTTTGTGGTCGTTTTCGCCGTAACTGAAACTTATCATCGGCTGCGTACCCGACGCCACGCCGTTGAAGATTGCGTTCACAACGTAGAACACGTTTATGACGATTGCAAACGCCGCCACGGCAGTATCTCCGCCGAGGGATTTGAAGAGCTTGTTTATGAGCATCATGACGATGCCGAAACCGAACTCCGATATAAACGACGCAAGTCCGAGTGAGCAAATTCCGCCGTACGTACGCAAGGAAATTTTGGTTTTTTCTATGCGGAAAGAGTTCTTCTTGCGAAGGAAGAAGATTGAGAGTATCGACATGCTCACGATAGGCGAAAAGCCCGTCGCAAGCGCGGCTCCCAGCATCCCCATATTGCACGGAAAAACGAGAATATAGTCGAATAGAATATTGAAAAGATTGCCTGTCAGCGACGCAATCATAGCAAGCCTCGGCGCGCCGTCGTTGCGCACGAAGTTCTGCATGGTGTTATTGAACATAAAGAAGGGCGCAAAGCAAAGCATAATCTGCACGTACGTCTTGCTATAATCGTACGTTGCGCCGTCTGCTCCGAGGAAGGTTGCAATCGGTCCGCTCAAAAACGCCCCGAGCAGCACGAATATCGCCGCAAAACAACCCACGATAATCACCGTGTGCGTAAACACGCTGTTCGCCCCTTTGGTATCTCCCGCGCCTTTGTGAATTGCAAATCTCGTTGCGCCGCCTATTGCAAACAGCATACCCAGCGAAAACACGAGACTGAAAGAGGGCATAGACAGATTGAGTGCCGCAAGCCCTGCCTCTCCGAGTTTTTTGGATATGAAAAACGTATCCGCAAGGATATAGCAAGACAAGCCTATCATTGCAATGACGTTTGCCGATACGTATTTTGTAAAGTCTTTCAGAGTCTGATTTTTCATATTCACACCAATAAAAAAGCGTCACTTTGCATCTACAAAGGCCTACCGATGCAATTTGACGCACTCACCCGGCGGTGATATCGTTCTTATTTTCAATTTGGATTATATAAGACTATATCTATATTGTCAACAGATTTGGACACGCAAAAGCATATGAAAAGAGAGCGACGTTTGCCGCTCTCGCTTGCTTATTGTTGAGCGTCTATATCTTCGTCTTTGTCCTCATTGTCGTTGTTTGCAGAATTGACGTTTATATTGAACACCGTCTTTTTCTTAATCGCACGCTTGATAGGCTCAACCACGCAATAGAATGCAGGGATGATAAGGAAGAGCGCCCAGTACGGATGCCACAATCCCCAGGTGCAGCCGAGAAGAAGATATACGCCCGTAACTATCAATATGATAGGGAAGGACGACGGATTTTTCTTTGCTATGCAATCGAATATTCCGCTCGCAATCATAGGCACGAAGAAGAGCAACCAACCCGGGTGCCACAGGTTGCAAAGAAAACCTATAAGAAGGTATGCAATCGTGCTTAGAAGGAACGTAACGCCGCCCACAATGCCCGACCATACCGCCACGTTTTTGGCTTTCTTATCCGTAAATGTGATGTGTCCTTTTTCAATATGCACGGTGCCGTTTTTTGCCTCGAAATGCTTGTTTTCGGAGTTTATATCTTCGTTTTTCTCTGATGAAGTGCCGTTTTTGTCGTCAACGTGGATTTCGCCCACGATTTTATTGACAAGTTTCGCAATGCCGCCTTTGATAACGACGTTAGAACCGTCCTTGTCGCGCACGTGAATACCGTTCTCGTCAATGTGTACGTGGTCGCCGTCGTCGTCATACACAAATCCGCTCGTAGTTTCTTGCGTCGTCTCTTGTGTATTATCCTCGCTATCTTGCGTGTCCGCAGATGCGTCTTGTTCAACCTCGCTCGTCTTTTGAGGAGTGTAATTCAAAAGTTCGTCAAGGCTTATTCCGTACAACTTCGCAAGCGCGATAAGATTGTCCGTGTCGGGAGAGCTTTCCGAGCGTTCCCATTTGGATACGGCTTGGCGCGATACGTTGAGCTTATCTGCAAGTTCGTCTTGCGAAAGCCCGTGTTGTTTTCTAAGTTCGTATAATCTGTTTGCAGTTGAAATGTCCATATTCTACCTCGTTTGTTTTTGTGCCTTTATTTTGGCAAAAAACGTGTCGGTTGCGCCACCCATTCTGCTTGTCAAATGCGCAACTATCGGTTGCATTTGGCAAAATTTCGGCTATTTAGTGTGTTTTATCCAAGCAAAACCGTCGCAAAACTTGCAATTGACTTGCAATCTCCGAGGTCGCCCACTTGTTCGTTCGTCGTTGCGGTTATGCCGATTTTTTGACACGGAATTTGAAGAACTGCGCTCAAATTGTTGCGCATCGCGTCAATATACGGCGCAAGCATCGGTCTTTCCGCAATTATGGATATGGATGCGTTTATCACGTGATATCCCTTGTCCGTCGCTTTTTGCAAAACGGTGCGAAGTAGGTCTATACTGTCCGCCCCGTCGTAGCGAGTATCGTCAACGGGGAAGAGATGTCCGATATCTTTTTCGCCTATCGCCGAGAGGATTGCGTCCATAAGCGCATGCACCGCAACGTCGCCGTCGCTGTGTGCAACGAAGGAAAATTCGCAGGGGATAAGCGTGCCGAGCAACTTGATTCCTTGCCCCTCTTGCATGCGATGTATATCGTATCCTATTCCGCAAAGGTTGGTTTTGAGGTCGTCTTTCGTTGTGATTTTGATATTTTTCTCGTCGCCCTCAACGATTTTCACTTCGCCGTTTGCGTATTTTTGCACCACGCTTATATCGTCGTAAAAATCGCGTTTGCATTTTGCGTATGCGCTCAAAAGTCTCGTCTTTTCAACGCACACGGGCGTTTGCACTCTGCGATAGAGCGTCCTATCCACACTCTTCACGCCCGACTTGATATCGACAAGCGAATCCGTCAGCGAAAGTAGCGGTAGGCTTGCTCCGCATTCCACCGCGCCGTAAATGACTTGTTGTATAAGAGATTTGCTTGCATACGGGCGCGCGCCGTCGTGAATAATGACGTAATCGCAATCGTCGTCAATCGCGCGCAATCCGTTTTTCACGGTTTTGGTACGAGTCTCGCCGCCGTTGGTGAGTTTGATGCGATTGTCCTCGATATGCGCGTTTTCAAGCGAGTTGAGCAATTCGTCGCTGAAAGAAGGGTGTATCGCCACGATAATTTTGCTTATTTCCTCAAATTGCAGAAACGGCTTTATCGCCTCGACGACAACGCAAGTCGCCCCGCACGGCGCAAAAAGCTTGTTTTCCACCCCGTATCGCTGCGACGTCCCCCCGGCAGTAATAATAACGTTTATTTTCATGTTTCTTACCTCAATATTTCAAACTGTATAGAGTGTAGTCGTAACTCCTTAAATGCAATTGCCCCCTCTTTCCGGACACGCCGGCATTTCTCGCCCCACTCGGTTAGGGGCATTTCCCTACAAGAGTAAACATCGCTCGCGGGGGAGACAGCGGCACTCGCATAG
>ERZ808275.809-NODE-809-length-10495-cov-3.061686_pt1 | contig 10495 bp, 14 predicted proteins | sample MGYA00520894_ERZ808275 | MGnify/ENA primary metagenome ERZ808275 (study PRJEB31516, sample SAMN03275598) | gut metagenome | biome: mammalia-associated habitat; material: feces | host: Papio cynocephalus | place: Kenya | collected 2012-08-03 ...
ATAGTGATACCTATAACGCATGCACGCACGCAAGAAAATTCTTTGATAAAAAAATAATTGAAAATTCGAAGTTTGTGGAGTTATTAAGTCAATAAATAAATCTGGATAGGTAGAAAAATAAGTACAATATTTTTCATAAAGCTTTCGATTCTTCTCAATTCTTGCTGTAGTAAGAATCGCGCCTTTTTCCATTTCTATATTGTTCCTAAAGTAACGCTGTATTCCCGTATCAACTGCCCGACTTATAATCTTATCAAGTGGCATTATACGTCAATCTCAAACTCCTCTTTTTTATTTAGCTCTTCCATAGTAGCATTATCATATTGAGAGAAATCGTCTTCTTCGACTATATCGAATTTAGCTTCTAAGTCTCGGGCCGACTTCAATGCTGCAATTCGTCTCTCAATATCATCTCCGATACCGGGTTCATTTGTGTATAATCGCTGGCAGAAATTTTGAATATTCTCCATTGTCTCGTCAACGACATCTTTTTTTACTCCTGTATAATACCTATTAACCCAGCCAGTTTTCTCCAAATAAGCATATAGCTCACCAACACTATCAAAATCACTGGCATTTTTAACATTCTTAGGAGTAAAATCAGATACCTTTACAAGCTTATCATAGGAGCCAAGGAGTTTATCTATATCCTGACCTGCGCGCAATCTTTCATCTATTTCTAGGGAAATCTTACAAAGTTTAAGTGCTTGGTCAACTTGTAAAGCGCCATTGACATTTTGAGTAGCCAACATACCAGAATAAAGATTCTCTAAGTAGTCTAATTGCTCTTCTGAGTAATTAGCCCCCCATCTAGCAGATAGCTTCTTAATTGCTTCCTCACTAAGCGCAGGAAGTTCTCTCTCAATTTGTCCATCAGCTTTTAACTTTTTAAACTCATTATAATACTCTTTCCATCCAAGGTGCTCATATTCTTCTGAATCAAAAATTCTTGCATAATAAGGAAAAGCCTCATATCCATTTGCTTTCGCCATTTTCTCCCATTCTTTGGGGACAAAAGGCAAATCAACATATTGGCAAATCCTATCAATAAATTCCCAATTCCCTTCATAGCTTTCAATTAAACTTGCTAAACAACTATTACAAATAGGAATACGTCCATCTGGATAGAAATAAGATTTTGTTTTTACATAATTATCTATTGGCTGGAGCGTGTTGCAACGAGAGCATTGCTTAATGACCGCTTTGCGCGTTGTAGCCATTATCCTTTACTCGCTTGTTTTACAACTTTTATTAATTGCTTTTGTTGCTTCGCTCCTAAGCGGCAATAGCAATCAATTAATTCCGAAAGTAGCTCCTCAAATTCTCGAATTTTTTTATCTTTATCAACTAAACTTATATCAAAAATTCGAAGAACTCCTGCGAATTCTTGTGGCTCCAATTTGCAAGAATATTCTAAAAATTCTATTAATCTTGAAGCTTCTTTAGATTCATTTTGTTTCATTTATACCACGCGCCGTCCCGACTTTAAAGCCTTAAAAATACAGAATTTTGGGACAGGCGCATCTCCTTAATTTTTAATTCGATTTTCCTTATCGCATCTCTTACAGCAATTAGAGAATCCGTCGGAACTTCTTGCCTTTCGAACAAAATTCCTTGTATCTTTAAGTTTTGTCTTCCCGCAACAATTACATTTTTTAAAGGCCATCGGCTTTTCTCTGTTTCTATAAGTATCATAGTGAAGGCGCGCAGCTTCAGCAATAGCATTACAAATGTTTTTCTTAAAGATAGTTGAAATGTAATTGTCGGTGTGAGTCTTTCCGAACTTTTCCTTTAAAATCTCAACTATCCGCACATTTGATTGCTTATAGATTTTTTGATGAAGGATTTCGCGCTGTTCGGGAGTTAGAGAAGCGGCGGCACTATAAAAATTTAGTGTAGATAGGATTGCCGCAACTAAGCTTTCTGGGTCTCCTTCTGCGCTAGTCTCTAGCTCTCTATAATACTTATAAAGATTATAAATATGGTTTGGATTTGAAAAGTCAATCGCAAGTTTATCGGTACGGGCGCTACGTTCATCTTCCTTCCAGTCTTCCATTTCCCTTTTTTCTAAGTCTCGCCTATCGAAAAACTCTTTGTGCTTAGCTAAATGCCCAAGGTACGACTCTTTCTCTAGGTAGTCGGTAAAAATTGGGTTTTTTTCGGAATAGAGACCTAATGGGAGAATGGTGTAGTTTGAATCTTCCCAGTTAATGGTTCCGGAGGTTATGTCGGTATCGATAAAGCGAAAGCGGGGAATTAGGGGAGTAATTGTTGGATAAAAGGAATCTCGGATTGTGAATTGCTCCCGGCGCATCTCAACTAAGTTATGGCGCATTTGATAGAGTTCATAACGAGTTGGGGGTTTTCGGCGAAGAAGACGATTTTGTTCTTCTTTTGGAAATTCCGATATATCTTTTTTCTTGGAAAAGTAATCGATTTCGTTTGCTAAACGATCGATTGACTCCCAAAGGTCTTTTAATGGTTCAATTTCGGAATTTTCGGAACGGTTTATTGTGGGTTTAGGGGTACGATAGATTTTTTTTCGGTTTAAGGGGGAGATTGTTTCTTCGTTAAAGTTTGGGTCTTCGATTAGAGCGTTAAGAGACGAAGGAGCTTTTCGGGCAAAAGTTCCATATCTCGTTTTTATCTCCACAAAGCCCTTATCAACCAACGATTCCCCATCTCCTTCCTTCCCATAAAGTACGTAATCCCCTAGAAGTTCAAGGTCTTCGTTACGAAGTTTTTTTCCTCCCTCATTCCAAAGAGAAACGAGTTCGGAAACGTATTTTTGTCGTTCTTCCGCCGTCTCAAGGGAAAAATCAAGTTCCAGCCCATTATTAGTTCTTTTTGGCATTTTTCTTTTTTTTTCTTTCCTCCTTCCCTTCCTTCCCCTATTATACCATAATAGGCGGGGGAAATTCAAATTTTTTAATTTCGTGGGGATTTGTTACCAGGCCCGTCCCTTTCGTTTGTGAAAAAACTAACAAAATCCCAAAAATACCCCGGAGGGTATATTGTTCGAGCGCCTGCATATTTATGCAATTATGCTGTATAATTATTCAATTCAAACGATCGATAAATTAATTATGTCTAATTAACCTTTTTAGAACGCAAATCATTATGATTTTAGAATTGTTATAAGAATATAAATAGAATATAAAAAGAATTGCAAGGGTTAGAAAACCCTTGCAATCTCTTCCGACGTGTATTTTTTGTTTTTATCGTACAACAGCGCCGGCGAATTTTTAATCGCATTGTAGAATTTTTTTGTGCTTGCCTGAATCGCAAACTCACGATCACTGTAGCCTTTTTTCTCGTGTCCCTCGTTGATCCGAATCGCGCCAACCGAATTCAGAAGCGCGATGAATGCGGAAAAGGTAAAAATCTTCTGTGGTACTTGCCAAGTTTCCCCTCTAGTGTTTGCGTTACAGACTTTGTAGTCATACACGATAAATCCGTCTTTGCCTTGTGCAAGCGACCGAATGATTGCGCCAATTCGACCACTATTGCTCTTCATTTCGACACGTTTCGCATGTCCGTCGATAATCGCAAAGTTATCCGCTTCGCCCATTTTAGATATACGATACTTTTCCGACCCTTCGCGCGTCGCGTCAAACTCAATAACTTTCCCGCCTGCGCCACTATCGATGCCAGGAGTAGGCTTCACGCGAAAATCGATAGCGTTAAGCCTCTCCTTTTCCTTCTCGCGTATTTCCTGCGCAAGCTTTTTGCGCTCTTTCGTCCCATGTTTCGTAGTGTTCAGCTTTTCCAGCATTTCCAAATATTCGTTCCGATTTTCCATGGTTTCGACCTCTTTTCTTTTTTTGTATCTCTCATCGAGTACATACCTATTATAACGCCAACAGTCACGTAATGCAAGCCCTTTTTATTACGATTCTATTAAAATTTTATTACAAAAAAAAGAAAATAAAAAGTGTTGACAAATCGAATTAAAAATGATAAAATATCCGTGATAGTAAAAAAGAGGAGGGGAACGAAATGAAAAACAAGAAAAGTCAAAACATCAAAGAAAGTCAAATGGTCAATAAACATCAAAGAAAGGCGTACCCATCCGCGCGGTTGCCTAGGTGCGGTCTAATCCGTATCAATGGCGCTATTCACGTCTATGCAAGCTGTGAAAGCTGTGAAAGCTGCATCGGCTGGAAAAGCTGAAAATTTTCTTCAAAAAACTGTTGACATGAGCTGGAAAATGTGGTATAATGAAAATGTTGAAAGGGGATGGAAAAATGAACGGGTTCTATCTGAAGATCGGGCGCTTCAACTGGTATCCTATGGTTCTACTTAAAAATCTTCTTCGGTTCACTATCGCTATGGCGGCGCTATGGCCTCTTGCGTCATGGTTTGATGTGGTCTATCAAAACTTGACTGGCCGCGCGCTTCTCATGTTCAACTATTGGACAATCCTATTTAAGTTCATCTAAGAAAGGAAGTAAATAACTATGGTCTATGGTTATATTGAAGCTATTCTCGCGCTTCTTGTGCATACGTTTATTGCGTCTCTGTTCGTGTGGCTTGCCTATGCAAAAGTTCTAATGCTTCCGTTGAATCTCCCTTATTTCTCTTATAAAGAAATTTTGTTTATTGTTTTTGCAATTAAAACTCTTACTTCACAAGTTACTTTGTCTCTTGTTTCGAAAGAAGAAGAGGAAAAAGAAGAGGAATAATCTTCTTCTTCCTTTTTATATTTAGACGTACTACGTCTAAACCCTAAAAAAGAAGAGGAAATTATTCCTCTTCATCTTCATCAATTTCATCGAAATATTGACTGAAATTATCTTCTATTTCTCTAACTGCCGCACTATACACAATATCGTCACATCTATCACGAATATTGTCTACAAATTGTTCATTTACCAACATATCAAAAATATCTGAAGCAGAAAAAAGGTTGTTGAGGGTATCCGAAAAAAAATCACCATCCCAACTTGTCAATTCATCAAGAAGAAATTCCTTCGCTTCTTCTTCAGTCTCAAAAGTTACCGAACGATCATCATAATAAACGTACATTTGGTTTCCTCCCTTTCTTTTATGGCCTTATTATATCATAGGTTCGCACGAATGTCAAGAGGAAAAATAAAAATCTTTTTATCTTTTTTCTTTAAAAAAGGGTTGACAATTCTTCCAGCATGTGCTATACTATAATTGTTTCAAGGGAACAGAAAGGAGAACAAAAAATGATTCTACATGTCGAATCTATTTCAAGAACTGGCTACTATTTGGACAATTACGAAAAGAATGCCCTTAAAATCACTATTAATATTCTAAACTCTCTTTATAAAAATGAGATATTCATAGAAGCAGAAAGCCGACCTTTTGTGCCGGAAGATTTTAAAAATATTGCTGAACAACTAAACGAAATTCTTTGCTATCAAGGGACGAAAAGCCAATCAGAAATAAACAACGAATTTCGTTGTCCAACGTATGAAACAAGGCCAAACGTAAGAATTTCGTTTGATGAATATGAAGAGGAAGAAGAGGAAGAAGACTATGATGAAGACTGAAACGATTCTAAAATGGGCGTGCAAGCAAGCAATGGCAAACGTTATTAATTGTGAAGATTGTCCCCTTTTTGAAAGAACGTGTAAAGGTTGGGCAAGCGACGAAGATTTCTGCCCTTCAACAGAAGATTGCGGTGAAATGCTTTTTAAATTCCTCCAGCAAGAAGAAAAGGCATAAGCCTTTTCTTTTTTTTGGAATTCATTTTTATTTTTTTTAGAATCTAATTTGATTTTGAATTTAGACGTACCAACGTCTAATTTTGTTTTCCTAAAATTTTTTGAAATTTGTTTATTTTCCTCTTGACACTATTACGGTTTTATGGTACAATAAAGGCGTAGAAAGGAAGTGGAAACAATGAAGTATTTTGAAGTAACTTGTGTGCGCGGGCATTGCGGTTCAGGGAAGTCTACCAATTACATTACATTCTATTATAAGGGCGCGAATTCCGTTGAAGCTATTATGTGGGCAAAACGTCAACCCGGCGTTAAACATTCCCGTATGCCATTAGGTTGTTTTGAAATTTCAGAAGCGAAATACAAAGAAAAGATTCAGATTAGCGCATATCAAAGAGCCTTCGCAAAATAAAGCGGATTTGTTCCGCTTTTATTTTATTTAGACGTACAACGTCTAAATCCCAAAATTCGCAAGTTCGTTAGTTATTTCACAAACGAAAAAGATTTTAAAAAAAATCGAAAAAACTTTCGAAAAAGGTATTGACATTTTTCTAAGGGTATGCTATAATACAATTGTTCCAAGGGAAGGGAACAAAAAAGAAAAAGGTCAAGGACAGACCGAAAAACCAGAAAGGGAACTATAATGACGAATCGTGAATTCTTCTCCGCTATCCTGAACAATGAAACTCTGTCTGAAGAACTCCGCGCCCATGCTGAAGCGCAGATTGCCAAACTTGACAAGGCGATTGAAACCCGCAAGTCTCACCCGACGAAAGCGTCTGTTGCGAATGCGCCGCTTCTCGCGAACCTTCGCGCGTTTATTAACGAAAACGATGGAACTTTTACCGCAACCATTCTTGCGCCGCTCTTTGAAGTCTCTACACAGAAAATCTCTGCTCTGCTCCGCGCACTTGTAGATGAAGGTATGCTGAAGCCTTGCGACGTTAAGGTAAAAGGCAAGGGAACCATGCGCGGTTATACTAAGGTTAGTACGGAAGTTGAGAAGGGTTAAACCCTTCTCTTTTTTTATTTAGAAAGATTTAGACGTACTACGTCTAAATAGGAAATGCACCTTGTTAATTATTTAACTAACGAAAAAAACTTCCGAAAAATCAAAAATTCTTTTCAGAAACCTATTGACAAAAAAGCAATTTGGTAGTATAATAAAGATGTTCCAAGGGGAACGAAAAAAAAGAAAAGGGGACAAAAAAAAGATGGACAAGAAGATTCAGGAAATGGCGCGCGTTCAGGCTATGGAGATTGTTCGCAAGGCGTTCAGCGAAGCGGGTTATGAAGTCCTTCAGGTTGGTTCCGGTTCCTTCGCAATTCCCTTTGTTATCGAAGGTGAAGAAGGTTATTACAAGATTCCGATTCAGATTCCGAAAGGTTCGCGCGATGGCGAAGCGTTCGACGGTTACGCCGAAGCGGAGAACTACAAGATGGAAAGCGAAGAGAAGGCGAAGAAGAAAGCAGATAGTGCGGCGAAGAAGGCCGCGAAGATTGAACGTGATAAAGCAATGCGCGAAGCAAAGAAGAAGCAGAAGGAAGAAAAGGAAGGGGAATAACCCCTTCCTTTTTTTTGGTTTTTAGATTTAGACGTTCAACGTCTAAGTTTTTCTGTGCACTTGTGAATTATTTAACGATTACTTAAAAGATAAAAGAAAATTTTGAAAAAGGTATTGACAAATGAAGCAGGTTGATGTATAATCTAATTGTTCTTGAAAGGAACAAAGAAAAAGAAAGAAGGTAATGAAACAATGGAAAAGAAAATTGACCGTCGCGAATCCCTTTACATGATACTTGACACAGAAACTGCAAATGGAATCTTTGATGAAGTAACTAAAAAGGTGTCGCTTGATTTTTCCCTTCCGTATGATGTTTCCTTTGTTCTTGCGAATCGTCACGCAACGATTTATCGTGAATTCTGTTTTGTTGTTGCAGAGATTTTCTATGACAAGGATTTAATGCAATCCGCATACTATGCAAGCAAACGACCGCTTTATGAAGCAATGATTGACGAAGGAAAAGCAATTGTTGCGACAATGGAGGAGATTAGAAGGTTTATTCGTTTCATTTGCGCGGAATACAATGTCAAGGCAATTTGCGCATATAATGCACGGTTTGACTATAATGCGACGAATAACGGAATTCGCCTTTACACTGGTTCAGGAATGCGTTACTTCTTTCCCTATGGTTTGGAAGTATGGGACATAATGAAAATGACAAATGACACAATCGCGAAGCAGAAGAGTTACAGAAAGTTTTGCTTTGATAATGGTTATGTAACCGCGCACAAGAAACCGCGCCCACAAGTTAAAGCCGAAACGGTTTACAGATATATTACAAATAATAAAGATTTTATTGAAAGTCATACAGGTCTTGATGACGCAATTATAGAAGCGCAAATTATGGCGCACTGTTTCAGACAACATAAAAAAATGCGCAAAGCGCTTTTTGAAAAGAAGGATTAAAAATCCTTCTTTTTTTATAACTATCGGATTTAGACGTACAACGTCTAAATTAATTTTAGAAAAAAATAAAAAATTTTCTAAAAAGGTATTGACAAATACGCGCGGATAGTATATAATAAACTCATCAAATAAAAGAAAGAAGGTTAAACGATGGAAGTTTGGTTTGATATGGATGGGACTATTGCTGATTTTTATGGCGTAGATGGTTGGTTAGATTGCCTAAAGAAGGAAGATACAAGGCCATATAAAGAAGCAAAAACATTAGGAAACGCAAATCAAATTGCAAAGTATATGAATAAGTTGATTCGCGCAGGCCATTCTATTAATATTATAAGTTGGTGTAGTAAAAGCGGAACAGAAGAGTTTAACGCAAGAGTTACAAGAGTTAAACTTAATTGGTTAGAAAAACATTTTAAGTCTGTAAAGTTTGGGAAGATTCTAATTGTGCCATATGGAACAGATAAAAAGAAATGCGCAGGAAATGGAATCCTGTTTGATGATGAAGAAAGAAATAGAACGAATTGGGGTGTGGGCGCGTTTAATCCCTCTGATATAATTCCAGTTATGAAACATATTTTGAAGGACGATTTTTAATCGTCCTTTTTCTTTTTTCCGATTTAGACGTACTACGTCTAAATTTCACTTTTTTCAAATTCTCACTTGTTAACAATTTAACAATCCGTCGCGCCGATTCGTTAGTTAATTCACAAACAATCCGCGGTCGGCTCTAGTTAGTTATCTCTAACCAATAGTTATATATAAAGAAGTATTCGCGAAAATTTCAGCGTATGTCAAATTTTGATGGCGGCGCAACCATATACCAAAAGTCAAATTTCCATACATGTCAAGAAATAAGCTGCGTTTCGGAATAAGCTGCGATTTGGCCGCTGTCAAATTTTAAAGCAGCTGGATAAGCTGGATAAGCTAGAATTGCTGGAGGAATTTTAGCAAGAAAAGCTGGGAATTCCTATTCTCCGGCGCAAAATTTCCTACGATTTTCTTTTAGATTTCGAAAGAATTTTTTAGCGAGGAATAAGGAATTGATGGCACGGGCCCAAAATTTTTAACTCTCTTCTTACTCTCCCTACTTATTAAAAAAACACATTTATTCTCGACGCAAAGAATTCCTTTTAAATTTGTACCGAGAGTAAAGCAAATCATTTAAAATCGATTCTGAGCTACAAAAATCCTTGAGCCTGAACTCCCCTCCGTAATCGACTTTCTCGATAACGCCTGCGCGCTCGCGACAGATTTCGCTTTCTTTTTCCTTTTTCTTTTCTTGGCCGCCCTCAAATTTTAAATTTCCCCTATACCTTAAATACTTATTAAAAAAACAGTTTTATAAAATTCTTTGTTCGCGCCTAAAACGAAAAAAAGCTACGCCATAAAAGACGTAGCTTTTCTTATATAGAGATGTATAAGCTGGAAGTCTCTCTCCCTTCCAACAAATACATTATACCATAGGTTTGAAGTTAACGCAAATTTTAGAGCGTCTCAAATTTTTATATTTTGAGGGTTTGAAAGACGTCGAATTTTGGGCGCACTCACTAAAACCCTTATCGCCCTCGCGCCAACCCTTTTCGACCCACCATCCCACGTTTTCTCGCTCCTCTACCGGTCCCCACAAATCATTTACACAAATTATTTACATAATTCCTCTTCTTACCCTAACTTTTAAACTAATCCAATAATCCCTTTTTTATTTCTCTTACCCCAAAATTAATTCCATTAATTTAAATCTAACTAACTTAAAATTAATTCCATTAATTTAAAACTAATTCCATTAATTTAAAGTTAATTTTATTATTTTAAAACTAATTCCATTAATTTACCATTAACTTAACCCCTTAATCTTTAGCTTAATCCTTTATTCATTAATTTCTTCTTAGTTAACTTTTTAATTTTAATCCCCTTATCCTTAACTTTTAGTTTTATTCTTAATCTTTATCCTTTATTTTTAACTTTTATTTCTTATTCTTCTTCTTTTATTCTTATTCCCTTATACATTATTTTTAAACTTCTTATACCTTATCCCCTTATACTTTATCCATTATTCTTTATCTTATACGTTATTTATTAAGTTATTCTTTATATTTATTCTCTTAACCTTTTATTTTTATTCTTCTTTTATATTATTCCTCTTATACTTATCCAATTAATTTTATTTTTTAGTTATTAAAGAAATTATATTTTATACTGTTTCCCTTTATATTATACAGAACATTTAAGCTTAAATTTAAGCTTATACTATATTCTTAATATAAAAATAAATCTAAGCTTAATATTAAACTTAGATTACTGTTTATATTAATGTTTAATTTTTCCCTTAAT
>ERZ808275.811-NODE-811-length-10477-cov-2.747649_pt1 | contig 10477 bp, 10 predicted proteins | sample MGYA00520894_ERZ808275 | MGnify/ENA primary metagenome ERZ808275 (study PRJEB31516, sample SAMN03275598) | gut metagenome | biome: mammalia-associated habitat; material: feces | host: Papio cynocephalus | place: Kenya | collected 2012-08-03 ...
CTCGTAAGCGCGAACGACACAATATCTGCTGGCGGATCATTGTCTGCATCCTTGTGGATTGCCGATGATTTCAGAATAAGATCCACAATTGTAAAAAGAGAAAATGGTGCCACAAAGACTACGTTGTTGATTGGAGAAGCTCACGCGAATCAACTGTTTCCCGTCCCACTTCAATCCAAAAATCTTTCTGACGGAATATATTCAATGATTGATGAAATTTCATTATACGGAATGAACAATCCAACAGCGAGATTCGCGGGGTATTACAAACCATCAAACATTGCAAGCAACTATATTCTGCGCAACTCAAGTAGCACAATTATCCTTAATGGAGTGTCGTTGGACGGGAGTATTGACTTTGAAAACAGAATCTACTAAAAAGAAGAAAAAGAAATCTTCCCTCTATACCAATACAGGCTATGGAGATGTGGCATACGGATTAAAGATGTTCAATAAAGAGATGGGAAGTATTCCTGCTTCTGGTTCTTTCTTCTCTTCTGATATAGGAAGTGTAGGAGGAATGATGGAAGATATTTCGGAAGATGACATCTTTTCTGAATTCATCCTTAAGCCAGCCACAGAATACATTGAGCAATTCTCGGAAGACGAAAATGAATATTCTAACATTAAGACTGAATATTCATGCGTTTCTAAGTTGCTGAATACGCCTATTAAAGACTTATTTGTTCTTTTAACAGATGTTGACCTTACATCTACGCCGAATACTTACCGTACTTTCAGCGTGGTTGAGCGGTCGACAGGAGTCAGAATGAATAAATATACACACGATGAAATTAAATTTGTCGAGGAAATTTCAAATAATTGCATAAAATATACATTTCCTTCGCATAAATATGCATTAGCTATGTTAAAAGCCTATGAAGAGGCGCAGAGGGGTAGGAGAGAAGACAGATGAGTAAATACAAATACAAGATTGACGGATATACGGATTTTGCAGAATATGCAATGAACCATGATGTATATCTTACAAAGGGATTAAGCTGGGTAGCAGACCCTAACGATATTTTGGTTTCCCATAGAGCTGTATTTGATATTGCGGATGATTCGGTTGTTTCGGAAGTGAACAATGGGATTAGGGCTAACAGAGAACAGTTTGAGCTTATTCCTATTACCCTTAGAGAGCCTTCTGATAATATGCACTCTTATAGAGGAGTAACATATCTTCAGGGATATAAGGCGAGATTAAAGACACAGAAGGGCGCCTCTTATACTTCTACTCTTAAGGAATCCTCTATTGGACGAATGAATCAGCATTTGACCGAGGATAAGAATTTTGCCATTGTTTCTCCTTGTAAGAACGGAGACAGCAAAGAAGAACACAAGAAGAATCTCGCAAAACTTAAAAACGAAGTATATAACAAATATGGACTCGGATTCATCGAACTTATCTCTAAATGGGTAGATGAAGATGGGAATGTTTTTGATGAATACGCTTTGTTTATCCCTAACATGAGCAAGAAGGTAGCAATGAAGCTCGGAGAAGAATACTCCCAGTGCTCTGTTATTGTTTGTGATGATGGGAAATGCGAGGAAATTTGTACTACTCCTTTTGATACATACAATGTCGGAGATACAGTAAGAACATTTAATCTTTCCTCCGATATTCCGATGAATATTACTCTTGCAAAGTCCATTCTCGATAAGGGCAATATGGGCGCAGTGAGTGTTACGAGAAAAGGAAATGTCCCGTTCCATCTTTCAGAAGTATTAGAGGTAATTCCCGCTAAGGCTTCTATGTTTGAAAAAGAAGAGAGATACAACAGAATCTATTGTGAAGCATTCTCTATTCTCCCTATTGGAAAGAATACAGTCGCCAAGAAGGTTATCAAGGAAGAGCTTAAAGAGAAGTATAATCTTGATTTGTCTAATCTTGATTCTACTAACGGAATTGTGTACGGTCTTTCTAAGAAGAGAGCAATTAAGATATGCGAGAAATATTCTCTCCCTTATACAATTCATTGTGATGGCTATAAGGCAGATGTTGTTTGCACTTCTACCTTCGATGGCTTTGTAGAAGGCGACAAGCTGTCTTCTTTTAATGTTCCCTTTGATGGCAGTAAGAATATTACCGAGAGTGTTGTCGCTCGTTGTAGCAAGTTCTCACGCCTCGTGGAAGGTCTTGAGGAAAGTAAGAGATATAGAAAGGTTCAGAAGAGCCTTTATGGCGATCCGAATGGAAAGATCAAGACGTTTGCCATTGTCTCCCCTGAAAATCCAGAGGGTGCTCTTGGAGACAAGAAAGACCCTAATTTCAAAGAGAATTATCTGAACTACCTCGTAGATAAAGACAAGGGGCAATTTGATGGCAAGACAAGAGAAGAGCTCGCCACAGGAATCAGACGAGAGGGAGACAGAATCTTTCATATCGGCAGACTTCCTTATGTGCGATTGATTGGAGAATATGACGGGAGAGAAGAATCTTATATGATTTTTAATCTCACCCCGAGCGATGCTTTTAAGATTGCTCACGCATACGGGCAAGAGAGCTTTTTCTTCGGACATGTTTTTGAAGACCATTCTGATATTGCCTATTACAAAACTACGAACTTCTGTAAATCATATCGACTTGTTGAAGTATCGCAGACGGTATCGGATGAGACTAAGGCGGATAATTACTTCTCTAAGTTTGGAGCGAAATTCAAGATTAACATGAATGAATTTGATGATGTGGTCCCAGAAGTCAAGAATCCATCTGCTTTTGATGCTTCTCTGTCGGAGGGTTTGTCATATATGATGAAAGCCGAGGCGAGAAAGCACATACCGTATGATACGCCAGAGGATTTCAGAGAAGAATATAGTGTATTTAATCATGTAACGCCGTATGAAAGGAAAGAATTTCCTAAAATTTTCATTAGACGGTAAGAGAGGATAAATAAATGGACGAAAGAGATACTTTTTTTGATAGTGGATATGAGTGGGAAATCACTTCTATCCTAAGAGAAACCGAAGGTCAAGACTCCGATGGTTGGCTTACCAACTGGCTCGTTGTCGAGGCTAAGAACGAAGACGGAGATAAGAAATATTTCGTCATTGAAGAGGACGCTGGCTATGCAGATTGGGGTCCTCTTGATACCCCCAAGGAAGCTATTGAGTGGCTTCTTCACAAATGGGATAATGTAGACGAAGATGAGAAGGAATATGATGATGATTATATTCCCGAATCAAAGTGTGAAGAGTGCGAAGAAGATCTCGCTCTTGATGATGTGGAGATTGACGACGCCTTCATTAACAGTCTTTCTGATACCCCCGTTGTGACTGCTGAAGTTGTAGAGGAAGAGCCGAAGGAAGATAAGCCTCCTCAGACACCCAAAGAGAATGGTCTTGCTACCACTCTGAATAAACTGATTGTCGGAGAGCTTGATACAATCAACGATTATAATGCGGCTATCCAGCAGTGTAAGGATTGGGGATTTGAAGACAAGATTCCCTCTCTTGAAGATATCGTTAAGGAAGAGCATGTTCACATCGGTCAGCTTCAGGAGCTTCTTAAAACTGTTTCCTCTAACGCCAATGCTATTGAACAGGGCGAAGAAGAGGGAGCTAAACAGATTGCAAAGGCTGAATCGGAAGATGATATTCCCATGATTTACGCTAACGACAACGATGTCTTTGTGGATGCGGAAGACTTTGTAGAAATTGACTGAGGAAATTCTTAAAAGTAGTTGACAAACAATCCCTCTTGTGATACAATAGAACCATAGGAGGGATTTTTGATGAAACTCGTACACACCGACCATCTTTTAGAGATGGCGAATATTCGCGGGAAGGATATGAAGAGAGAGGATATTCACTTCTCTTTCTTCTTCTCGCGCAAATATCCTAATCACGCTCCCAGAATCAAGATTTGCTGGAACAGAGAAAAGATGACTCATGATACAGGTAATCTTGAAATTCATGGTGATTACGCCTATACACAGGATTCTTCTTGCAGGTATAAACCAGATACGGTTGATATTGCTACGGCTCGGTATTTTGCAAAGAAGTACAAAGTCCTTTTCACTGCTGTATGGGAAGAAAAACTTGATCCCAACGATTTAATCGACTGGTTCAGAGGAAGAATCGACTGGAAGGAACTTATTGGCTGTTTTGTTAATATCGACCAAACCATGTCAAGACTTCTTCTTCGCGTAGCGCCGAGTGTGAGCAATCTGGAGCGGTTTGTACGCGAGCACAACCTTTGGAATCTATACGACTAATTAAACAGGAGATATAATTATGAAACTTCTTAAAGAAGAGAAGCTCGACAGAAAGCAGATTGCTATTGAAGAGCTTGCCAAGAAACTTGAACTTGACCCGAAGACGCTTAAGGCGGAGGAAGAGCGTTCGGATAATCAGTACATCTACTATACCGTAGAGACGGAAGACGGTGAGAGATATGTGGTAGCAGATCATGTAACAGCGGAAGATCTTGCCAAGTCAGATGTTAAATCCGTTGTTGATGACCTCGGTATTGAATCTTTTACGAAAGAGTATCAGAAAAAGATTTTCGATAAATTCGCAGATGAAGAGCCTTTTCGTCAAGCGTTTGATGAGTCGTATCGTTCTTATATTGAAGATATTAAGAGCGAAGATGACGACGAGTACGAAAATCGTTTTGTAAGAGAGCTTGTTGAAAATGAGATTGTCTCTGATGATGATCTTGTGGAAAACGAAGACGGACTTCTTGCTCTGAAAGAAGACGCTGATGAAGACGACCTTGTTGACCGCTTTGTTGACGCTATGGCTAATGCGTGGAATTATGATTATGTCAATTGGATGAAGACTGAATTTGGTCTTGATGAAGTGACTCGTTTTATTAAAGAGACCGACGCTGTTGATTGGGACGCAGTTGCCAAGGACGCTGTTGATGTTGATGGCATTGCTCATTTCGTAGCCTCTTATGACGGCGAAGAGCTTGAACTTGGCGCTGATCTTTACGCATACAGAATTGACTAAAATAGAGAGGGAGAAACAATGAAACTTAATAAAGCAATTAACGAAGCCATGGAAGCGAAGCCTTTTGCTATCAGAGAGCCGAAGGTTATTGCGGCTGACAGACAGTCCTATGTAGTGGCTGTTGACGACATCAACAAGGCGGCAGATGAAGCAGAGAAAGTGAATGCAGAGCTTGAGAAGACCATCGATGATTCTATTGTCCCGAAGGTTACTAAGGCAATGGAGGATAAAGTCCTCTTCCGTAAAAAGCTTGATGAATCCCTCTTTGACGGCGAAAAGAAATCCGTTGTAGAGAGAATCATGATTAAGCCCAAACGCAAAATTGAAGAGTCGAAAGTTGAAGAGGAAGTACTCGAAGAGAAGAAGAAAGAGATCGAAGGCGTCCCCGAGGATGTATGGACTGTTGCTTATGACAGACTTTTCCCTGGTAACCGTTTTAAGAAGCCTCTTATCGCACAGGACATTAAGAAGCAGTATGACCCTTCTCAGTATTATAAGACGGCTGGCTCTATTCATGACATCGGTATCTTTGTGGAATCTCCTGAAGACGCCGACCTTGCCAAGAAGGTAGCCGACGAGCTCCTGCTTATCAGCACAAAGCCGAAGAAGGTTGACGAAGACAAGTATGCGGTTGTTATCAGAATCACAGAGGACGATTTCAATCTTCCCTTTGAAGAGTACTGCAAGAAGTATGGTCTTGATTATTCCGCTATCATTCCTGTCGCTTCTTCTACCAAAGACTAATACTACAACGAGGGAGTGATATAGCTATGTCGATGTTCGACAATTACAAAAACCTTAATCCAGACTATATTCCCGACAACAGAAAAGAAACACTCCCTTCTTGCAATGTTGAATTCGATGACACTCTCCCTAAAGTCTTAAAGGGCTATTGGGGAGAGCCTATCGGATATACATGGCATTATGGAGATACTTTTACGGCTCATATCAATCTGAACAAGCTCATTACCATTGACGAGAGCGATATTGTATATACGGAAGCAGGAGAAGCGCCCGATGAAAATACAAAGGGAGAATTTCTCCAGAGCATCTACAATACATACGACCTTAAAAGATGGGTTTGTATGTCTATCGGTCAGTCTGTTTATACATGGAAAGAGATGATCCCCTTCTCTTATCCGCAACACGCCAAGAAGCAAGTATATCTTCAAGACGCAAGAGCGTATGAAGGTAAGCCTCTTATCTTCTCTATTCTTAATTTCAGAGGCGAGCCTCTTTATACCATAGAGATAGAAGGAACGCAGATTGCAGATATTACCATTGACGAAGAGACTGCTAAGAAACTTATTCCTGGACTTTATAGAGCGTACTTTGTTTCCGACAATGACCTTACTGTAAAGACTGTTAAGAGCTTCCAGATTGAAGTCTTGGGCGAGAAAGGAGTTTTCTAATGTTTCAGATTGCACAAGATAATTCTGTCCGCCTTTCCAGAGGAGATTATGTTGTCTTCTCATGCTTCATCAATGCGGGGAATAAACTGACACTAAGGCGATATACTCTTAATGCAGATAATGAGGCAAGAAAGGGAGATATTCTCTATTTTGCTATTATGGAGCCTAACCATAAGTTTGAAGACGCAATTGTGAAGAAGACATTTACCGCTGATTCTCCTACAAACGAATTTGGAGATACTCTTATTGAACTTAAACCAGAAGACACCGAGAATCTTCTCACTGGTCTTTACTATTACACCGTCAAGCTCCAGAGGTTTGCTGATGATGGCTCGTATTATGTAGACACTATCATTCCTGACAGGCGCTTCGTCATCGAGGATTAAGCCACAGGAGGCGTCAGAATTGGCTCTGTTGGGCGTTTGACTATTTGTTGGTGTAGTAAATAGACTACGCAACAAATCGCAATACGGAGAGTTTTAGAGCCTCTCACGCTAAACCAATCAAGACTGTATATTTATGCAGTGCGACGCATATTTATACAGTCTTTTTCTTTTGTCTTTCGACACACCAACAAAGAGTGTCAATTTAATAAAACCGTGAAGAGATAGCGACAAAATCTATTAGAAAAATAAAAAATATTTTTGGAGAGAGGAGATTCGTGTATGGACAATCAAGTTCTTATGATTATTCTCGATGTGCTGGCGGCTATTGCTATTCTTATCCCTGTTGGATATAGCATTTTCCGTGTAGTCTCGAAGGCTTTCAAGGACAAGGATTATGCTAAACTTCTCTCTAATGCACTTGATCTTATCGTAGTTGCAGAAGAGAAGTACAGCAATGGAGAAGACAAGAAGAAATTTGTTCTTGATATGCTTTCCGAGATTGCCAAGAAGGCAGGAATTAAGTACGACGCTGATAAGCTGTCTGCTACAATTGACGAGATTATTGCACTCAGCAAGAAAGTAAACAAGTAACCAAGCAAGGGTAGAGAAAATCTTATCATCTCTGCCCTCTTTTCTTAGAGACGAAAGGGACAATACGATGGGCGGAGAAATTTTTTGGGAAATTGTTCGTGCCTCTGCGGCACCTATTGCAACAGCTATTGTAACATTTCTCATTACTAAAATCAGAGCTATTGATAAGCAGAGACAAACCGAACGGGAGATTGCCGAGCGCATGAAAAAAGAGCAGACAGAAACGACGGAGAAGCTGACTGACAGTATGAAGGTTCTTTTAAGACGCACAATCAAAGAAGATTGCGAGGAATATCTTAAAAGAGGGTTCTGTTCTGTTGAAGAAAGAGAAGAGCTTGAAGAGGCATATAATCTCTATACTGGCTTTGGAGGGAACCACACAATTCCTCAGTATATGAAGAGGATTGAAAAACTTCCTTTTCACGATCAAAACGCAACACACTAATCCCACAAGAAGGGAGATTAAACATGAATCAAGACAATATGCTTTTCGGTCAACTTAACCAAGAGATCGAATTGCTTGAATATATCGGGGAAGACACTGATACGGCTAAGGTTACTGTCGATGGAAAAGCACAGGCAATTGCTGTTGATGTTAAGAAAGTACCGAACAAACTTGTTATCACGGAAGATAGCACAGGAGAAACTCTTATACATGAGTTCGATGGCTCTTCTGAAACTCTTGTAGATCTGACTGGATATGCAAAAGAGGAAGCGACACAAGAAAAACTTGATGCTAAAAGAGACAAGATTGTAAGAGATGAGACACAAGACCCTCAGTATACTCTTGTCTATTCGCAGAACACTAACGGAGTAGAATCTTCTATCCCTACTACGACCTCTGCTGTTGCTGGATCTATTCCTATCCGTAATGCTAACGGAAACTTAATCGGTTACCAAGCACAAGGGCAGGAATACACGCCGTTTTCTCAGGTAGATGCAATTGCTAAAACCAAGGTCGCAAAGATCACAATACCCAGTGGTAATCCTGCAAAAGTATATGGAGCCAACTCTGCTGGCGAGACCTCTATTCCTGTAGACAAATCCGCTTTAGCTGATGCTATTGCATGGAGAAACGCAAAGGGGAATCTTGTTGGCAACGACGCCACTGCTGATAACGAGTACACCATTTTATCTCAGGTCAACGCAATTACCCAAAAAGAAGTAGCAGACTTAGGAGCGGACATCGACGGTAGGCTTTATGAAGTAGAAGAAGATGTACAGACCAAGTATGATAACAGTGTCCATAGAACAAAGTTGCCTTCGAATCAGGCGGCAAGAGTATACACCGAATATTATGATACTGCAACAGGCACATCTAAGCAAGGGAGTACCGCATATAGTCCCAGTGCTCAGGCTGGGTACTTTGCTATGCGTACTTCTAACGGACAGCTTAATGCCCCTAATCAGGCTACTTATGAACCGAGTGATGATCAATTCGTTTCTAAGAGATTCACCAGCGCTCATTATGTTCCTATAAATGGGAATAGTACAATCACTGGTAATCTTGCTATTACTGGAGATTTAGCTGTATCTGGTACAACTACAACTGAACATCAGAGTCAGCTTTTTGTAGATGCAAATGTCATTGCCACTAACTCTAACAAACAACCTCTTCAGACTGCGTTGTCTGGTCTTGCGATTAACAAGAATGAAACTTCGACCTATGGTATCATGTATGATCCTTCTGATGATACTGTGAAATTTGGAGAAGGCACTCTTGACGCTGATAATAAGTTTGTGTTTAATACCGGTGAAGGACACCCTCTTGCTATTCGCGCAGATAGTTCTAAATTCACCGATACTCATCTTGTAAAATGGGATGCAGATTCTATGAGTTTTGTGGATGCGGGCATTTCTCTTCTTGGCGGAGACAATGACGCAAAGGAAGCGATTCAGCAGAAGAAACAAACAGGGACTAAGGGAGATGTATTCTATAATACCATTGTAGGATATGCGATGAACGATCCCGAAGGGAAAACTGTTGGATTTGATGCGTATAATAAGTATATAGACCCGATCACACACCGAGAAGAAGATAGCGCTACGCCAATTCTGAATACAGCCGATTACTCCACTGTACTTGGTGGCATTTCCGAAAATACAGCTGGAGAACCTACCGTTGTTCGTCCGCAATGGTCAAGTGACGCAACAATCTCTTTTATTGCAGGAAAAAGAAATATTAACTTCGGCAAACATAACGCAATCTTCAATACAGACAATATTGCTTATGGCGCTGACTCATTTATCGCTGGACTTCAAAATATTGCCGTTCAAGATGCTGTCAGTATGCTTGGAATGGGACTTATCGCAAATAAGTACGGACAGGTCGTCGTTGGTAGGTGTAATGAACCAGATGACAGCGCTCGTTTCATTGTTGGCGGTGGATGGCAAGCCGTAAGAGTCGACGGAACCAATCCCGACGGTTCTAAAAGATATGTTCTCGACTCAATTACTCGTAAGAACCTTCTAACCGTTAACGATGATGGCGATACGCATTCTTCTGGCAGAATGATTGCTGATGGTGCACCAGTCGGAGATACAGATGTTACGAGGCTGAAAGAGCTCAATGGTGTCAAGGAATCCCTTTCAGATGATATAAACACCGCTATTACAACCGAAACTGATAGAGCTAAGGAAGAAGAAGAGAAACTTCAAACCAACATCAATGGCAAGGTAGATAAACTTCTCAAAGATGATCTTACTACCAGAGTATATGCGCAGGAGAAAGATGGAACAGAGACTTTCATTGTCGCCTCTGTTAATGCTGATGTTAATACCATTCCTTTAAGAGATGATAAAGGAAATATTACTGCTCCTGATCAGACCACCGATGCTCCTGCTGGAAATCAGTTCATTTCTCTTGATTATGCAGATGGCAGGTATGTTAAGGGCGCGCTTCCTACTATTGGTACCTCTACATCTTCAACCGATCTTAAGAAGATTGTTTATACTGCCGATGCAGATATTCCCGCTACTCCAGAAGAAGGGGTAGAGTATGCGGTCACTGATTTTATTAGTGAAGCCGATCTTGATAATGCTCTTGCTACTAAAATCAATAATGCTCAAGAGAAACTTACTTTTGATACTACTCCTACTTCTGGCTCTACTAATCCCGTTACTTCTGGAGGA
>ERZ808275.813-NODE-813-length-10474-cov-3.701795_pt1 | contig 10474 bp, 9 predicted proteins | sample MGYA00520894_ERZ808275 | MGnify/ENA primary metagenome ERZ808275 (study PRJEB31516, sample SAMN03275598) | gut metagenome | biome: mammalia-associated habitat; material: feces | host: Papio cynocephalus | place: Kenya | collected 2012-08-03 ...
TACGTTTTAGACGGTTTTCCAAGAAGCGTTGAACAAGCTGGCATGTTAGAAGAAATTAACAAAGAAGTTGATAAAGAAGATGCTGAATTTAGAGCTGTTTACTTTGACATCGACACTGAATTATTAATTGAAAGAATTGTAAATAGAAAATCTTGCCCAAAATGTGGTGAAATTTACAACATGAAATTTAAAGCACCTAAAGACGGAGTTCACTGCGATAAATGTAATTCTGAATTAACTCAAAGAAAAGATGACACAGAAGAAATCGCAAGAGCTAGATTTGAAACTTATTACAATGAAACAGCACCTTTAACTGAATATTACGAAAACAAAGGTGTTTTAAGAAAAATTGATGCTAACGGTAGTATTGAACAAGTCTGGGAAAGACTTTTGAAGGCTGTAAATGATTAATAGAAAATCAAGAGATGAAATTAAAAGAATGAAGCACGCAGGGCATATTGTTGCCCTCGTGCATAAAGCTATGAAGGAAAATATTAAGGCTGGAATGTCAACAAAGGATCTTGATGATATTGCAATGGAAGTTATCCACGCAAACAAGGCTATCCCTACATTCCTTGGATATAACGGTTTTCCTGCAAGCATTTGCACATCAATCAATGAAAATGTCGTTCACGGAATCCCATCTAAAAATGTAATTCTTAAAGAAGGTGACATTATCAGTGTTGATGTAGGCGCAACTTACGGCGGTATGGTTGGCGATAGCGCTTGGACATATCCAGTCGGTAAAATTGCTCCTGAAATCGAAAATTTATTAAAATTCACAGAAGAATCATTATTCGCGGGTATCTCAAAAATGAGAGCTGGTAATGTACTTGATGATATTTCATCGGCTGTTGAAGCTGTTGCAAATAGAGAACATTTAGGTATAGTTCGTCAATACGGTGGTCACGGTGTTGGTCACGTTATGCACGAAGATCCATTCCTTTATAATTACAGTGTTGGCGACAAAACTTTAATTAAATCAGGTATGGTTATTGCCATTGAACCAATGCTTAACCTTGGTTGTGATGAGGTTATTCAACTTCCTGATGAATGGACAGTTCAAACTGCAGATAAAAAACCATCTGCTCACTTTGAACACACAGTTCTTGCGACAGACGGAGAACCTGAATTAATGACAATTATTCGTGAAGAATTCCTTTAATCTTGCGAAAATAAACTATTTGCATGATTTGTAGCATGTGAAAATATAGTTTAATGAGTAAGAAGAAAAAAATGGAGTGAAACATGGATATTTTTGCAGTAGTAGGATTATTTTTAGGTATAACATTCATCCTTACAGGTCAAGCACTTGAAGGTGGTAATTTAGGTCAGTTAATGCAATTGACTGCGGCATTCATCGTATTCGGTGGTACTGCTGGTGCGGTTGTATTAAGCTTTCCGCCCAGAGTTTTAAAAAAAGCATTTCTACTTATTAAAGACGTTTTTGTTCCACCAGTTGTTGAATTAAATGAAGTTATTGCTGAAATCGTTAAATTTGCACAAAAAGCAAGAAAAGAAGGCGTAATTTGCTTAGAAAGAGAAGCTAAAGATGCTTCTGATATTGTTTTAACAATGGGGTTGGAAGCTGTTGCCGATGGTGCAGATCCTACATTAGTTCAAGCAATGATGGAAAACCAAATTTCACAACAACAAGAAGAAGTTACAAACGGCGCAAAAGTATTTGAATCTGCAGGTGGTTATTCTCCAACATTAGGTATCATCGGTGCCGTTATGGGGTTAATCCAAGTAATGCAAAACCTTTCTGATCCATCAGCTTTAGGTGCAGGTATTGCGGTTGCATTCGTTGCAACAATTTACGGCTTGTTTGCTGCAAACTTATTGCTAATTCCTTTAGGTACTCGTATTAGATTGAATTACGCAAAAGTTTTCTTGGCTAAAGACGTTATGGTTGAAGGCGTTTTGGCAATTCAAGCAGGCGAATCTCCAGCATTAATTGAAAGAAAATTACAAGCATATATCATTGATAGAACTGGTATTGAGGAAGAAGAATTATAATAATGGCTAAAAGGAAACCAGAAGAAGCTCACGAAAATTTAGAAAGATGGCTCGTTTCTTACGGGGATTTTATCACACTTTTATTTGCAACCTTCGTTGTGTTGTATGCTCTTTCTCAAATTGATTTAACTGAATTTGCAGCTTTAGAAGATAGTATAAGAAAGGCTTTTAATGCACCTAGCATCTTAGAAGGTTCAGATTCTATTTTAGATTCAAAAGGCGCATCTATTTTAGAAGCTAGCGCTGCAGACAGTACAATTGCACCTTTAATGCTTGAATATATTAGTCAAAAGTACGAAGACCAATCATTTGAAGACATAAAAGAATCTATTGAACAAATGTCTAAAAATGGTGACATGGAAGGTGTTGATGCACAGATTACAGATAAAGGTTTGTTAATCACAATGAAAAACGACCTCTTATTCTACTCTGGTTCAGCAACATTAACTGATAAAGCCATGAAAACATTAGATAATGTTGGCGTATTAATCGGTGAAAAATTTGCACTTCATTACATAAGAGTTGAAGGTCACACCGATAACCAACCGATTAATACATTTATGTTTCCTTCAAACTGGGAACTATCTGGAGCTCGTTCATCAAGCATAATTAGATATTTAATTACAAGATTCAAATTTATGCCAAACATTTTCTCTGCCGTTGGCTATGGTGATACTAGACCAATTGTAGACAATAAAACAGTTGAAAACAGAAACAAAAACAGACGTGTAGAAATTCTTGTATTAAAAAATAAATTCAAAGGTTTTGAACACGCAACTTCATCAGTAATGAAACAACCTAAAAAAGAACAAGAAGCCTTCCAAGCGGATAGAATGGCAACTATTCAACGTATTAAAAACGGTTCAAAAGCATTTGAAAACTTAGAAACAACAAATGTTGAGGAAGAAGTTACTCAAATAGAAGCTTCAAGTATCAATAATAATAGCAAAGAAGTTAAACAAGAAGAAAATGATAGAAAAAAATCTTTATCAATCAAGAATAAATCGATTTATGAACAATCTTCTAACGTAACTCCAAAGACAAAAAGAGATGATGACGATGCTTGGTTAGAGGACGCAAAACACGATAAAATTTTGCAAAAAGACATTAATAAACAGTTTGATATGGTTGGACAATAAAGATGGAATATTACGTTGGAATATCAATGGCACCAGCCTCAACAGTTGACACAGGAGTCGCAATTATCGACTCTTTTGGCAAGATTATACTAGTTGATAAACTTTATTCAATGAAAGATATTCAGTTCTTTTTAGATAATTATTCCTCGCTAAAACAGTCGCATATTTGTGTGTCATTACCTTGGGATAACTCAATGTTAGAAGGGAAATGGCGAATTTTGTCAAAGCCATATCAAATGGTACAAAGCAACAAACACTTTTTAAACAGAGAAAACTGGACTCAACGTTATTCAACACGTGGTGCAGAATATTATAGAACATTAAAAGCTCAAGGCATAGATATAACAAGATTTGAGCTATATATTACACGTCAAGCTATGCATTTGAGTTCATATTTTAAAGAACGTACACCTGCAGATTGCAAATTTTTACAAAGTGCATTAAAGATTGAATACAAATTGGAAGATATCCCACCAAATATGATGCCAATGAGCCAATTAGAGGCAATTGTTGGGGCTTTAATAATGCACGAAAGAGCAAAAAATCCAGATAATATAAAGAAATTATTTGACTTTTCAGGCTTAGAAGTTATAAATATAGCCCAAAGTATCAACCACAATTCTGATGAAGACATTTAGAAGTTTGTAAAAATTTGTTACAAAATAAACATGAGTTTCTAAAATACTAGCAATTTTTGTAATTAGTTGACTTTATATAGTTACAAGGTAGTGTGTTTAGAAAGGAAATTCATGTCACTTAATATGATGAATCCAATGATTCAGCCGTATGCAATGGTTCCTATGCAACCAATGACTATTAAGATTGAAATCTCTCCAAATGGTATTCAACCTCAGGCACAAGTAGAGGAAGAGCAAGCAAAAAAACAAGCTCCAAAAGAAGACGATAAAAAGCCTTCATTTTATGATATGCCAAAAACTTCAATATATGAACCAAAACGAGCAGAAGAAAAAGCCGTAGCAAGAGAAGTTGATGATGAAACTGCAAAAGCTTTAGCTGCCCAAGTAATGGCATCACAAGCCGTTGTTCAACCAGCTCCAGTAGTTCAAACAAAAGCTGCTGAAGTTGCAAAAGCAGATAATCCAAAAGAAACAAAAGATACAAAACCCGCAAATAAACGTCCTGAAATTGTAAAACCCGAACAAATGAAACCTGGTATTGATTTGGACGGTCTTGTAGGTATTTTGACAAGTCCTGATTATGAAGAACAAGCAGATGCAATGGAAGCAATTTCAGAAGTTGCAATGTATGCACCTGATAAAGCAGAAGATTTGTTAGATAACAAAGTTGTTGATAACTTACTAAACATTATGAGTAAAGATACATCTAAGATGGAAGGTAAGGATAAAGAACTTGCAGAACGTAATAAAGAATATGCGATGTTCACAACTGCAACTCTTCAAAAATTATACGCAGATGGCGTAAAAGATTTAACAAAAACAGATGTTCCAGCAGATGACTTAATCGGTATGGCTGGTATCGTAAACGAACTAAAAACAAATAAAAATGCAAGCGTTAGAGAAGCGGCAGTCGCATCAATAGGTTATATGACAAGACCTGAATACAAAAAAGACTTCGCTCCATTGTTACAAGAAGCATCACACGACCAAGATGCAAGGGTAAAAGCGCAAGCTGATAAACAATTAAAATCATTAAATCTTACAGCGTAAGATTTAGCAAATAATTTAAGAATGTGCGGTTATGTAAAACACATAACCGCGCCTTCTTTTATCTTTACCTTTTGTTGTCATAAAACCATTTACGTTGTAGAATTATGATATGGAATGTGTTGATATCAGTACAATGAAAATAGCTGTAGTATTTAACGAGGGTGTAAAGAACCCTTATCCAGTGTTGCAGAAACTTGAGGAGAGTTTAGTTGCAAAAGGCTCAAAGCCTGAGATTTTAGAGATAAAAGACATGAAATTCGGGTTTGACTTTGTGTTTGCAGTTGGCGGAGATGGAACAATATTGCATGTTTCAAAGTTTTTCGCAATGTCAAAAACTCCTGTTTTAGGCGTAAACCTAGGGCGCTTGGGCTATCTTTCACAGGTTAATGCGGATAACATACAACTTGCTGTTGATAGAGTGCTTAATGGTGATTACAGCATAGAAAAACGCTTGATGATAAAATCTAGCGAAAAGTACGCCCTTAATGACTTTGTAATCAAAGGCACGTGCGCAACTCGTTCATCGAGATTTGTATTGAGCATTAACGACAAATTTGTATGCGACTATATCGCAGACGGATTAATCGTTTCAACCCCAACTGGTTCAACGGCTTACGGACTTTCAGCAGGTGGACCTGTAATCTATCCAATGCTTGATGCACTGGTTATAGTACCGATTTGTCCTCACACATTGACAGCAAGACCATTGGTTGTACCTTCTGGTGAGGTTATTAAAATTACCACCGCAGAGGGCGAAAGTAATGAATTTAATTTGATTACAGATGGCGCTGATACTTGCGATGTATCAAATGAGGTTGTAATTGAAAAAGCTGAAAACAAAGCTTACTTGGCGCTTTTGCAAGATGACGCCTTCTATTCTGTTTTACGTGACAAATTACATTGGGGGGTATCTCCAAGAAGCCTATGATTAAATCAATTCATGTAAAAAACTATATTTTGATTGAAGATTTAACTGTTGATTTTGACAACGGTCTAAATGTTATAACTGGTGAAACTGGCGCTGGCAAGAGTATTTTAATCAATGCAATTGATATTGCATTTGGTGCAAAGCCCGCAAAAGATGTTATTAAAAAAGGTGCTGAAAAAGCGCTGATTGAACTATTTATCGACTCAAAAAACGAGAATATAAAACCATTACTTGAAGAAAACAGTATTGATTTTATGGACGAAATTATTTTGTCACGCGAAATCACTTCGACATCTTCACGCACAAGAGTTAATGGCACATTGGTGAACCAAGAGTTCATAAAGACATTAAAAGAATTATTGATTGATATTCACTCTCAACATCAGACCTATGCCTTTTTGCAACCAAAATCACACATTACACTTTTAGACAATTACGCCAAAGATTTGTACGGCGAAGAACTAAACGAGTATAGATTGCTTTATAAAGAATATCAAAGCTTGTTAAATGCCTTAGAAACAGCTCAAAATTCAGCAAATGCAACTGAATCACAAATAGATTTTCTAAAATTTCAAATTAATGAAATTGAACAGGCAAATATTGAAGATGTGAACGAAGAAGAGGTGCTCCAAAACGAACTTAGCGTGCTTGAAAACGCAGAGAAACTACAAGAACTTACACAATCATCATACTGGGCACTAAATGGCGACGAAGGCTCGTTAATTGATGCTTTATTACAAATTAAAGCGAATATTTCAAAAGCGGTTGGTATGGATAACTCTCTTGAAAGCGCAGAACAAGCAATCATTGAACTTTCGGAACTTACACGCGATTTATCTTCAACATTGCGCGACTATTATCAGTCTATAAACAGCGATACAGCGAGATTGAATGAGGTTCAAGAACGCTTGTACTTGTTTGATAAACTAAAACGTAAATACGGCTCTACACTTGAAGAAGTTTTGCAAACTTATGACAAATTGTCAGAAGAATTGAATACAATTGAATTTTCGTCAAAGAATGTTGAAGAACTGCAAGAAAAAATTGACGAAATTTTAGTTAAGTTGAACAAACTTGCCCAAGATATTTCTGCGAAACGTAAAAATTATGCACAAGTACTTTCTTCACTAATAGTTGATGAGTTGGAAAAGTTAGAACTTGCAAAATCAAGATTTGAAATAAGGATTACACCGAAAGACCTTTGTTCCGACGGTATTGACGATGTTGAATTTTATATTTCTACAAACGTATCTCAAGACCTTTCACCACTTGCAAAAACAGCTTCAGGCGGTGAAATTTCTAGGGTAATGCTTGCAATCAAGACAATTTTTGCAAAATCTGATGAAATTGATACGGTTATTTTTGATGAAATTGATACAGGAATTTCAGGAAAAGCGGCTCAAAGTGTAGCTGATGAAATTGCAGAATTGGCTAAGTTTAGACAAATTATAGTAATTACTCACCAAGCTATTATTGCGGTTAAGGCTGATAAACATTTCTTAGTATCAAAGGAACAAGGCGAAGAAACAGAAGTTATGATAAAAGCCCTTAATGAAGAAGAACGAATTAAGGCGATAGCAAGCCTAGCATCGGGCGACAACTCTGATTCAGCGCTAGACTTTGCAAAATCACTACTTTCATCTAAATAAAGATTAAACTTTTTAGGAATGTTTTAGACGTTAAAAAAGGCTATTCTATTAATATAGTCTAAGTTTGGTGTCTAATGAAATACATATTTATAATTGCAATAATCTGCTTAATGTTCTTTTCAATCTCATGGTTGTTTCCAGTTGAACCGAGATGTACAGGTGTAGTGACTGGTGGTGCGTGCTCATTGGAAGATTTGGGATATAAAAGACCGAAAAAAATGGAAGATACGGAATTTAATAGAGAAAAGATGTATTCAGAGAATATGTTGCCACTGTCAGGACATTCCTCGGGTCTAAGTAATAAGATTTGTGAAATTGGCAATTGCGAATAAAACTAATATCACCCTGAATTTATTTCAGGGTCGCATTTGCTTGTTGAAGCTCCTTACACTCTCTATGTCACTCTGAACTCGTTTCAGAGTCGCATTGTCTTATTGGAATAACCTTGCGATGCTGAATCAAGTTTAGTATGATTGTTTAAAATATTTATCAATAAAACATAACCCAATATATGTAACGAAACATTACAAATATTAACAAATGTAAAAATTTATGCTATAATTTTTATAGAAAAGTCAATTTTTTCGCTAAAAAACTGTTTATTATAATGTAAACACTTAGAGGATTAATAAAAATAAAAGAGAAATCATATTAATTCTCTTCGTAAAAGAAAAATCGGAGATACATTATGGGTTTAGCAGCATCACAAGCAAGACTATTGTTTATCACATCACGACAAAGTGATGTGTCAGCTCAAATGCAACGAATTTCGCAACAAAATATTGTTTTGGCACGTGATTCAGATGAGGTTTCAAACACTTATGATAGAATGATTGCTTCTGCTGAGGCTAATGAATCAACTAATAGTACTTCTGCATCAAGCGGTACTTCATTGGTTTCATCTGGTTCATCTCCAGCAAACTTGTCTTATGATTACATGATGGGCGAAGCTGGTGCTGCAACAGGCAAAGCCCCATATATTTTGACAGATACATCAAACCGTGTTGTATTGAGTTCTAACATGGCTACAAAATTAGGCTTGTCAGGCACTGGCACAGGTCATGATTTTGGGAAAAAGATTAAGGTAGAAGAATTCTTGCAAAAAATTGCTGGTTCAGACGTAGCTAATGCGTATAGAAATAGCTCAAATGGTAGTGCTTACCAAAAATCTGTATCTATCAATTATTTATTTTCACATATGTCAAGTGGAACTTATGTATCACCTCTAAATGTTACATCTAACGCTGATACTTTCAACAATTTGGCAAGAAGCAACAATGCAATAAATGTATTCTCTGAAACCGCTGATGGCATTTCTGCTTACTATGCAGATGATTACGATTTAGGTAAATATGCTGGAAAAAACTGGAGAAATGCCCGTCAATTTAACATTTCTAAAAAAGCTAAATCTATTCAAGAATTGTATAATTTAGCAGGAAATTTACAAAGTAGCGCAATGTTGGGTTCAGCATACAGAGCAAGTGCAACAAGTTTACCAGATTTGTCAGGAATAAAAACAAACTTAGGTAGTTTAGTAAACTCTATCGGTTCTCAATTGACTGTTGGCTTAGCAGGATTAGGCTTGAACACTGATGCGGTATCAAGTGCAGTGAAAACAAGTACACAAGCTGTAAGCGCAAGTTACCTTAATAACATCTATTGGGATGAAGGTAAGGGTGATGGCGATACATTTGACAATAGTTCAAAATGGAAAGCTGCTCGTGAATCTGCTAAGAAATGTATTGAAAACATGGGTGGTACTTGGAATGATGACTGGAGCAAGGTATTTGACGATGCTAACCAAACTTATGATGAAAGTGCCGTTGCTATTGGTATGATTGCAGCAACAAACTTGCACGGTATCGTTGCAACTAGATGTAGTGATGAAGGTAGCAACAATACATGGCAATTCACTGTAAACGCTGGTAACTTAGTTAAAGATATTGTTGAAAACTTGTTTACATCATTATCTAAAAGTTCAGGTGAAAGTATATATGACGAAGCTGACTACAGCGGTAACAAATCAGTAAACCGCGATAAGTTTGTTACACTAAAATTGACAGCTCCATCAGGTAGCTCAGCAGACAATGCAAACTTAACCAAAGCTAACTATTATCTAAAAATCTACGATCAGTTAATTGCTAATGGTTGGACTGTTGATGCTGATGCTGACGATATGAATAAACTTCAAGAAAAAATCAAAAACTATACATACAAAATTAACGGTAGTAAATATACAAACAGCGATTCAGTAGATGAAGTAAGTAACAACACATCAAGTGGTACAACCGGCAAAACTTATACAAAAGAACAAGCTGAACGTTACTACGAACGTGAAAAAGGTAAAATTCAAAAGAAAGAAAAACAATTAGAAACAGAATTGACTAAACTTCAAACTGAATACTCTTCATTAACAAATGACTATGAATCAGTAAAATCAATCATTTCTGCAAACGTTCAAAAGAGTTTCACATACTGCTCAAACGGCTAAAAACAAAATAAATGATATAATCAAACCCGAGTCCACTGTTTTTTTTACAGTGGACTCGGGTTTTTAATACTATATCACCCTTCTTATGTGACTCTGAACTCGATTCTGAGTTGCATTGTCTTGTCGGAATAACCTCGCGATGCTGAATCAAGTTCAGCATGACAGCTTGGAACATTTGTCACCCTGAATTTATTTCAGAGTCGCATTGTCCTGTCGGAATAACCTCGCGATGCTGAATCAAGTTCAGCATGACAGCTTGGAACATTTGTCACCCTGAATTTATTTCAGAGTCGCATTGTCTTGTCGGAATAACCTCGCGATGCTGAATCAAGTTCAGCAAGAGTTTAAGAATACAACAGGCGGATTTTGCTAAGAGCAAAATCCGCCTGTTTACGTTTATTTATTATAATTTAGAATTATAATTTTTCCGCAACCATTAATGTTGTTTCAGCTAAACGAGTTGAGTATCCCATTTCATTATCATACCAAGAAATGATTTTAACTTGGTTGCCGCCCATTACACGAGTTAATAAAGCGTCAACTGTTGATGATTGAGATGT
>ERZ808275.814-NODE-814-length-10466-cov-3.051196_pt1 | contig 10466 bp, 5 predicted proteins | sample MGYA00520894_ERZ808275 | MGnify/ENA primary metagenome ERZ808275 (study PRJEB31516, sample SAMN03275598) | gut metagenome | biome: mammalia-associated habitat; material: feces | host: Papio cynocephalus | place: Kenya | collected 2012-08-03 ...
TATAGCCAATATCGTTCATCACGTCAATCACGCTGTTAAGCAGTCTGTTCCTATTCTCCTCACTCATGCTGATGCCGCTGCCGTTCTTATCCTTGTCGGCGGTATCGGTCTCCCCATCTTTCTCATATACCGGAGCTTCGCCAGTCGATTCCGCATCGATAACCGCAGTTTCTGTCACGGTGGCTGGAGAGTTGTGCCGCACGGAATCCTCAAGCAGCTTTTTCGTGCGCCGCTCCTGCTTGTCCATATCCTTCTCCTTGCGTATCAGCAGGCGGTAGGCCATGTTGAGACGACGGTTATTGCGCAGCAGAAGCACGGAGACGGCGGCAAGCGCAAGGAGCAGTACGCCAAAGACAACCATAACGAGAAACTGCCGCGATATGGTGCCATTGAGCGAGTTTATCTTCTGACTGGTCTTGCGGTTTTCGTATTCCATAAGGTTATTGCCGGCAGAATAAAGGCGACTGCGGTTGAACACAGAGTCTTGCATCACGAAGTATTTGCCATTAAAGTATTCGCCGAGCTTCTTGTCGCCAGACATCATGTAGGCATCGGCAAGCAACTTATAGACGCTTGTCAAGAAGTCGCGAGGTTTCTCGCCAACCTTCGGGTCGAGACATTTCTGTCCCCACTCCACCGCCTTGGCATACTCGCCCTTCAGCAGATATACGTTGCCTATCTCGCAATACTGGAACAGGCGGTATTCGGGCGACATCTCGTTGCGACGGGCAAAATCGAGCGTTTCGAGATGTCTTTTTATAGCCTCGTCGTATCGTCCCTCCACTGTCAGTATGCGAGCTGTATTGTACATATAGTAGTAGCGGCTCACGCTATCGCTATTTTTATCAAACAGTCTATCAAGTTGCTTTATGTATTTCTTCGCCAACGCTAATCGTCCCGACTTGCAGCATGCCGCCACCATGTTCGAGAGATAGCTTTTCTGCATCCGCGTCTCGCCGCTGGCACATGCCGTCTCGTATCCGCGCGTCTGGTAGTAGAGAGCGCGTCCGTAGTCGCCGGCATTGTAGTATACGTTGCTGATGTATCCTACGCTGACCAACCACGTGTGTTCGTCACCGAGACTGTCGGCAAGTTCCATGCTACGCGTGAAACATCTCATCGCCTCGGGGAAGTTGTCGTGTTCGAAATATTCAAGAGCCCTAAGCATGCAGTCCTTGGCAACGGACTTTTCCTGGGCTCCAAAGGCATATATATTTAACAGCAACAAAACGCTGCATAGGTAAAGTCTCATAGTTATCTTAATTTTGACTGCAAAAGTAATAAATTCATTTATCTTTTGCGAAATGTAACATAAAAAACACCTCCTTGGAGTAGAGGCATTATCTCGCCACACATTATTATATAGTCGCCAACGACCGCCACAAAGCTACAATATTACATATACAGCATACTATAATGTTACAAAATATAAGTTAAAGCTATTTTAAAACTTTCAAAATCATACATAAACGGATTTTTACAATAACATTTCTTGAATTCCGGATATTGACAAATATCGCTACTTTTGCCAGCGAGAATAATCAAAATGAAATGTAAAGTTGCATTTTAAAGACAAGAACACAATACGAACCTTTTAATTAAGACGCTTATGAAAAGATTTACTTTAGCGAGCGCGGCAATTGCAGCCGCATTGACAGCAAGCGCACAGTGGAACACAAGCAATGTGCCGGTACAGATTGGCACCGCAGTAGGAACGAACGATCCGATTGCCGCCCTGACAAACGACGGCAAGATGTACGTATCATGGAGGTCGTCGGCGAGAGTGGACAATGCCATCTGCTACAGCTTCCCGCATCTGCAGCTCCTCGACAAAGACGGCAAGGTACTCTTCGGCGAGAAGGGTCTTGACATCGCAACGCACAAGTCGCCGTCGTGGAACAGTGCTTATTCTCTTGCCGTTACTTCCGACGGCTGTGCCATCGTGAGCAATGCCGACTCGAGGGCTGAAGAGGCTGAAGACCTTGAAATGTACAACGCGTTTACCCCGGTATGGTATAAGATTGACCAGAACCAGGACTACGTATGGGGACTTGACGGACTGGCACTGACCGACCGCATCAACTCGCCGTTTACCGACACGTTTGTGGTGGGCGATGATGTATGGATTCAGGACCACTCGGCTACATCTGGCGAAGTGAACTATTTCAACCGCGTCTCAGCCGACGGAACGTTGGGATTCACCGAACCGCTAAAGATATTCGGACAAGTGATTCAGAGTGTCGGTTCCGACTTCCTAACTATCGGCTCCGGCTCCGATGGCGTGGAGGTGCAGCGATACACACGCGACGGTAAAGCCGTATGGGCTGAACCTGCTGTGGTAACTTCTACGATATTCGGCGGACACGACCTTCATCCTTACAAGATTCTCTCTGACGGCAAGGGCGGCGTGTATATCACATACGTGAGGAACGTGGGCGACTTCGGCCACACCATCGCCACACAGCATGTTACTGCCGACGGCGACCCGACTTTCGGTCTTGATGCCATGGACGCTCTCTCCGACGAGAATAAGGACATCGACTACCCGAAGATGGCTGTCGACACGAAGAGCAACACGGCTCTCGTAGCTTTCGCACAGAGCCTCGGCAACGGCACATACTCAATGAACGTGCAGAAGTTCAACGAGGAGGGCGACCGTCTCTTCGGCGACGACGCGAAGCAAATTGAAATAAAGTATGACGATGCTGCCGGATGGGCATTCAATGTCTATGGTGCTCAGCCGGTAGGCGACGGCGAGTGGCTCATATGCTACTCCGACGTGATACAGTGGGGCAAGGAGAAGCTCTACGTGGCTCGCATCGACAAGGACGCCAACGTGTTGTGGAAGCAGCAGATTGCCGAGGACGGGGAAGTAAGCGACGTGAACTTCCTTAAGGGCGATGACTGCTCTTACGTGGTATACAAGGGAAACAACGAGGATGACTACTCTATCCTTAGAGGTGCAAGAATCTACGACGACGGTACGTTTGAAAAGGACAACACCACAGCTCTGCCTTACAGCATAGACTTCACCGTCGGCAAACCTGCCGACTGGGCTTATCTCGACAAGAGTACTCCCGCCAGCGACTACGGACACTGGGCTTACGGTGAGGCTTCGGTAAAGACTACTGAGGGCAAGAAATACATAAGCTGCGTGTTCACCGGCATCAACTTCGACGACACGCCTTGGAACGACTACTATATCTCTCCTGAGTTCAAACTCGATGCGACAAAGTCTTACAAGATTAAGAGCCAGTCTCTCTGCGACGGCGAAAGCTACAAGCTGACTCTCGAAAGAGGCACTTCACTCACCGACGACGCTACATTCACAAAGTTTGCCGACTGCCAGATGCAGAAGAACACTCTCGACCAGAGCAAAGAGGACGAGACTATGCTGAAGGTTGACGAGAGCGGCGTATACCGTATCGCTTTCCACGTAACAAGTACGGCGAAGAGTCCTACTGACAATGTTTACCTGTTCAACTTCTCTATCGAAGAAGACAAGACTTCCGGTATCGACAACGTTAACGACAACCTGGCAGACATCACTTCTGCCACAATCCGCAGCATCGACGGCAAGCTCGTTCAAACCGTAAAAGGCGGCAAGTTCAACTCCGCTACACTCGCTCCGGGCATGTACATCGTAACTGTAAAAGACGCACAGGGCAGAACACAGAGCATGAAGATATCTAAATAAGTAAACATAACAGTGAAAATCTCTCCTTGCAGTGAAAGGTCCCGCACCGGGAGATTTTCTCTCTCTTATTACTTACAATAAGTATAACGCATAACATTATATGCACAAAAAGGTATTCAATATGATAGGATTTTTTAAGCATAAAAGATTGTTTGTCGGAATGGCTCTTTCTGCCGTATGCGGAATGATGCCATACAGCGCCGCAGCACAGAGGTATCTCACCGAGGACTTCAACAGCTACTCCGCCGGCGACCTCTACCAGCAGGGACCATGGGTGAAATATGGTGCGGGGACAAGCGAGAACACGATGAATGTGGTGGAGGGTAGCCTCACCTACGACGGATACTCTGACGACGCCACAGGCTACAGCGTGAGGATGGCAAACCTCAGCAACTGCTACTCTTTCCAGTCGCCGCTCGACAAGACTATGATTTCAAACGGGGCAGTATATGCAAGCGCACTCGTAAAAGTGGAGAAGGCTGGAGACGGCAAGCCTTTCATGAGATTTCTAAGGAGCAAGTCGGGCGACGGAAAAATCAATGACGGCGACTATGGCTTCTCTGTGGGCTTCGTGTCAACAACGGCTTCTGAAACGGAAGGGAAGTTCCGCTTCGGAGTGGGAAAAACAAGGCTTGCCGACTTGGCAAACACAAGCGAGGAGTATGACCTTAACAAAACTTATCTCGTGGTTATCAAATACGAGTTTGTAGAGGGTGACGCCAACGACGTGGTGTCGCTATGGGTAAATCCTACCGATTTCAACGAAGAACCTGCCGCTCTTGCTGATACAAAGTCTGCGGGAATCACATCGCAAGACCTTCCCGAGATTTCAGCCATCGCCCTCTCGAGAAACTCTTCAAAGAGGGAGCAGGAATACAACGACATGGATATCGATAACATCCGCGTGGCTGGTTCATGGCAAGACCTGTTCACAAACGCAACGACACCTGTTGCAGGTCCTGAGCAACTCGCCAACAGAAATATAGTGGTGGTAGAGAACTTCACCAACACTGGCTGCGGACCGTGTGCAAAATTTGCACCGGTGCTCGACCAGGTGGTCAACGAACGTCTCGGCGACGTGATCTGTCTGAAATACCACGGAGTATATCCCGACCCGGAAGACCCGTTCTATCTGGCAGAGAAAGACAACCTGGACAAGCGCATCGCCTTCTATGGCGTAAATTCTTATCCTACGTTCATCGTGAACGGCACGCAGTTAAACTACTCGCTTAGCCCTACATTGCTCAATGGCATCTTCACCGGTGCCGCAAGCATTGACATGAAATACGACATAAAGATAAGCAGCAATGTGGCTGACCATACGCTGAAGGTTGACGGTAACGTTTCATCGCCGATCGACGTGGAGGATGCGTCAAACCTGAGACTCTTCGTCGCTGCCATCGAGGAATACTACGAGGCTCCAACGGCTTTCTCCAACGGTGAGAAAGAGATGGAATACGTGGTGAAGCGTATCATGCCCGACGGCGACGGGGCTGCCTTCGCACAGAGCATGGAGAAAGACAAGGCCTACGACTTCAGCTATTCGTGCGACTTGAACTCTTTCTACGACGAGGACGAACTTGGAGTGGTGGCTTTCGTACAAGACATCTCGACGAAGCAAATCGTGGGCTCTGCCTACATACCAAAGAAGGCTGTGGCTGCCGACTATGCCAATCTTATCAGCGTGAACGACACGCCTGACTTTATCTGCACGCCTGACTTCTACGGCAACGTAACCTTCCGCAACGACGGCGACAATGTACTGACAAGTGTTAAGCTTAACGTGGAGGTGAACGGCGTGGCACACACCTACAATTGGACGGGCAGTCTGGCAAGGCTCGAGAAGGCGACGCTGCCGCTTGAGGACATACGAGACTTCTCGCTGTCTACAGACGGTTCGAAGAATACTGCCAAGGTTTGGCTCTCCGAGATTAACGGCACCACTACCGAGAGTAATGCCGTAATCGTGAACTTCAGCAACTCTATGCAGGCGAAGGGCGCTGTGCGAATGGATATATATACAGACAAAAAGCCTGAGGAAACAACCTGGAAGGTGTTCAACTCTGCCGGCAACGTGGTACAACAGGGCGGACCGTATACCGAGGCACGCCACAAATACAAGGAGACATTCAACCTGAAGACTGACGACTGCTACTCGCTCGTAATCTACGATGCCGGAGGCGATGGCATCAGCAGTGCGGCATACGGCAACGGATACTACCAGATTTACCAACTCAGCAGGGGCGAGAACGGTGACCAGGTGGCTACGAAACTCACTCAAGGTACGTTCGGGAACGCTGAGTGCGACATCGCCTTCAACCTGAAGGATGCCGACAGCACCTTGGGCATTGCCGACGTGAAGGCTGCAAACGACAAGAACTCGCGTATTTCCATCTTCGACGAGAGCGGCAGACTGCTGCTGCAGACCACTGTGGGCAAACTCACGGATGCAGACATGATGTCGGTGGGAAGCGGAGCGAAGATCGTGAAGATCAGCGACGGCAAGCACACCTACGTGAACAAGTATGTTATAAATAGATAAAACGACTAATAGTGGCACAAAAGGTGCAACGACCAAGCACCTTTGGTGCAGCGACCATGCGACACAAGCGTTTGGCCGCAATACTCCAGCTGTAAATAAAGCCCGGACTGCTTTCGACAAGCAATCCGGGCTATTTTTATATTCCTACGTTGCCTAATGGCTGTTTTTTCCCTTTAGATTATCTCTTCATGAGGATTACAGGAACAGTGGTATCGCCCATTATCCTTGAATGTAGCGCCGCCTTCAAATCGGCACAAGCGATACCTTTGACACTTGTCTTTACTGCAGTTTTGGCCGAATAGCTTGCATCGCTCTCCGACTGGTCCTCTATCGCACTGGCGTTGCCCGTATAGTTCATCACCACCGTATGTCCCTGCGGCGTCAACCAGTTGCAGTTGAAAGTCAGCTCCCCGAGACTGTTCGTCACTGTTACCGTTCCGCCACAGAACATGCCGTATGCCTTGGCATATCCCTCGTCGTCGAGTTCCTCATAATAGGACCCCATTGGCAGGGTGCCGTAGGATGTCTCGTACATCGTTCCGCCGATAAACTTTCCTGCCTCGTATTTTGCTCCACTCACGGGCATCACCACATCGTATGTGCCAGCGATAGTACTGATATCCATCGGCACGGCATAGGGAGTGAGAAGCACAAGATTGAGCAGTCCGCCGGCACCCGAAACGAATCCCTCGTCGTCGATAGCGCAATTGTAGAAGGCGATGCTGTAGTCGCAGTATTTGTCTGTAGCGCGCACGTATCTGCCGCTCATTGCCGCAGGCATAAAGTTTACGTCAGACGTTATATAGTCGTAGCCGGTATTCTTGTCCTTGTTGACAAACTCAAGCTTTCCGTCGTAAACGAAGCGTATGGGACCGCACTCGTCGAGTTCTCCATTCATCTCCAGACGATATGTACCGTCGCCCCGGTTCTCCACGTCCAGCGTACATACCTTTAGCGAATCGAGGAATCCGTCAACCTTTCCGGCTGCATTCACCGTGTTGGTTTCTATATAAACGCTCTGCTTTCCAAAGACGCCGCGTTCATTCGGGTTGTCGGTCAACGTGTACGTGCCCGTCTCAAGCGAGGCATTGTCGGAGTCGGCAGACGGCTTTGCCATCACAGTAAGCCGGATGTCGTGCCGGTTTATCTCCGTGGGCAGTCCGCCAGTAGTCAGTTTCCCATCGCAGAGATGTATCATGTACATTCCCAGTTCGCTCGAGACTGCCCCGTAGTAGAGATTGTAACTATCTGTAGCTGCTACGTCAGCATAAAGCTGGCTATTTCCCTTGCTGAAGGTTATCTTATCCACATCTTCACACGGGATAGTCTTCAATTCACCCGACTTCATGTGGATGTTCATCATCCACCCGTTTTGGGCAAATGTCGCCGATGCTACACTCAATGCCGCAACGGCGGTTAAAAAATTTTTCTTCATGTCTACTCGTTTTATCGTTTACTTTATCTTACTGTTGTTTTTCAATGCAAAAATATCAATAAAACGTCAATATCATGAAATGCTGCTGAACTTTCTGACACACTTTATATTACAATTCATGAAATGTTCGCAGATATAAAAAAAAACTGCCACTTTCTCACGAAAGCGACAGTTCAGCAATCATTGGTAAAACAATAAAGTTTTACCTGACATACCAACATTATCCAATCAATATTTTTCCGTAAATTATATAGTTATGAAAAAACATTCTTTACCATGGCCTTCCACCGCCACCCGAAGATCCGGTGAGAATTGCCGTTACTTTTAATGAAGACGTACCACTTGTAATTGTGTAACCACTTCCTGACGATAAATTTTTGCAACTTATCAAAATTGAACTTCCGCTGCCGCCCCAGCCTCCGCCGGGACCTCCACCGCCAGGTGCCGCACTGACATGCGGACCACCGCCCGAAGATGATGCGGAATAGTTCTCCGGCACGGTAAATGTGGCGAGTACCGTATCACCGTCTTTCAGCGTTATCTCCTGATTTGCCGTTACACTCATATTGCCGCTGACATACGGCTGGGTTGATTCTGAAGTGCTCGGCACGGAGTTTCCTCCGCCCACGGCAAGAAGTGTTCCGCCAGTGAAGATTACGCTATACCCTTCCTCCTCGTTGGCATCTATTCCACATTCCGGCGATGTAGTTCCGAAGGCACGTATCGTTCCCCCCTGGATATACATGTTGCCGTTGGAGTCGAGTCCGTCGTTGTTTGTTGCCACCACCGTGATGTCGCCACCTTTTATATACATGTGGCTCGACGAGTTGATGGCATCGTCGTATGTATAGCAGTTTACGGTTCCGTCGTTTATCGTGAGCACCGCCTTACTCTCTATTCCCTCGGCACCGTTTCCCTTTGTCGTAACGTTTATCGTTCCGCCGTTTATCGTCACGTTGCCGTCTGCCTTCATACCCTTGGCAGAAGATTTCTGGTCGCTGGTCAGTCGGTCGGTATTGCCCGTATAGTTGGTGTATTCCGTACCGTTCACGTAGGCATACATTCCTCCAGTAGTGTTCACCGTGATGTCGCCGCCGTTAATGATGAGTTCGGCATCACAGCTTATTCCCTTGCCGCCGCTGCCGCTGCTTGCGAGCGATAGCGTTCCGCCGTCAATCTGCACGTTGCCGTCGGCACTGATACATGTCGATGCCTTTGTCTTTAGATCATCCGTATCCCACTTTCCGCCGCCGCTTGTCGTAATGGTCAGGTCGCCGGCAGTAACGAGCACGTTGCCGTCTGCCTTCAGTCCTTTCGTGGCAGTACCGCTAACGGCGATATTCAGTGTTCCGCCGCTTATCGTTATCGAACCGGTATCTTCCGCCTCGCGCAGTGTTTCGTCTTCCTCTTTATATGCAGTCTGCACTCCGTCGTCGGCTACGCCCGATATATTCAGCGTTCCGCTTTCCATAAGGAAATACTGGTTGCAGTTCACTCCGTCTTTCACCGCCGAAAGCACATTTACCGTAGCATTTTTCAGCGATACGTATTCCTTGGCATAAATGGCATGCGCCGTATTGCCATATACGTTGAGCGTGCCTTTTCCCTTCAGTTCCAAATGTCCCTTGCATACGATACATCCCTTTTGTGTGCCGGAGAGACAGTCGGTAAGCGTATTCTCGGTATCTTTCTTCACGCTCATCTCTATGCGCTTACAGTCTTGTATGTTAATCGGCGCACCGGCGAGGTTCGTCAGCGTCAGTCCGCGAAGCTCTACCGTCGCCTTGTATGAACCGGTCATCGTAAACTCGCCGTCGGGCGATTCGCCCGAGAGTGAATATGTTATCTCGCCACAGGTGTCGTCGCCTACGTTATCACTCTGCGTTATCGACACATGGGCGCCCTCAACGACAGGGGTAACATACTGTGCGATGTTTCCTGCCACGGTTACTGTTGCTTCCGTGCCGTTATATTCTATGTTCACGGTATTGTCGGTTACAGTGCTGTTGTCTACATACATCCTTGTTATATCCGATGTCTGAAGGGTCTTCCCCATCACCGTGAGCGAGGTACCGTTCCGGTAGGTCATGTCGCCAGCCTGTGCCGCCGGCACGGCGTATGTTACGCTACCCGCAACGATATTCAGTGTCTGCGCAGCTGCACTCATGGTCATGCCGAAGGCTGCTATAGTAAATAATGTCTTTTTCATTTCACCATGATTTTCGTTGTGTTGTTATTATCCTTTATTATATACAGTCCGCTCTTCAATATTGACTTCAGGTCCGTGCCGGCTGCATATCTGCCAACGAACATTCCTGAGACTGTATATACATCGCGGTCGCCGTTTGCAACAGTCTTCACGTCGTCTATACCTGATGCCGTTGCCGAGAAGAACATCCGTCCGAGGTCTGCCACGGAGAATTCTTTCCTCCCATCTACATTCTCCACTATCAATTGGCTGCCACTGAATGTCATTGAAAGCGATTCTACGGAGACAGACTCCAAACTCCCGTCTGAAGTTTCAAACGACAGGTAGGCGTATTCGTCTGCACTTGCCACGAGGGGCAAGGCTAACGCCATAAGGGACATTATATATTTTCTCATAGCTAAAGTCTCCTATATCTTTAAGTTTACACTGTTCTCTTTGTCGCAAATGACTAAGTTGCGGTGCACCGTTGTATCTCTTTCGCTGCAAATATAGACTTTTTGTTTCATATTGAACAAACATTTTAGACTAATGCTTACATTTATTAAACAAAAACGCAATCATTAACATTTCAAAACACAAAAGT
>ERZ808275.816-NODE-816-length-10451-cov-6.127645_pt1 | contig 10451 bp, 7 predicted proteins | sample MGYA00520894_ERZ808275 | MGnify/ENA primary metagenome ERZ808275 (study PRJEB31516, sample SAMN03275598) | gut metagenome | biome: mammalia-associated habitat; material: feces | host: Papio cynocephalus | place: Kenya | collected 2012-08-03 ...
GCTGATATATACGGCATAGGATTTGAGATGATGATGGATTTGCTGGGAAGAAAAATAGCATAGCCTATTTTTTGTAAGTATCTTTATTTTGTAGTAAAAATATGGAGGAAAAGGAGGTTAATCCAAATAATTTAGTTACCTTTGCAAAAAAATAACATTAAATTCATAGGAATATGCCAATAGGAGTAGATATCTTTAGCGGTGCAGGTGGACTTAGTTTGGGCGCAGAAATGGCTGGTGTTCAAATACGGTTTGCGGTGGAGAAAGACGAGAGTGCTGCTGATACCTACTCATATAATCATCCCGGCATACTTATGTTGCAGGATGATATTCATAATATAAATCCAAGAGAATATATTGGTGTTCAACATGAGCCTTTGATTGTTTTTGGGGGGCCTCCTTGTCAGGGATTTTCTTTGTCGAACACAAAAACACGAAATATGCAAAATCCAAACAATTCTCTTTTTGAGGAATTTGTGAGATTTGTTGCAGATTTGAAACCTGATTGGTTCGTATTTGAAAATGTAGAAGGCTTTTTGAGATTTGAAAAGGGCGAGGTTCGCAATAAAGTAAAAAAATGTTTTGAAGATTTGAAATATGTTGTAAATGATACCATATTAGTAGCTTCTGATTATGGTGTACCACAACATCGGAATCGTTATTTTATGGTAGGGTCTTCTAAAGGTATACTTTTTGAATTTCCTCAAAAACAAGAAGTTATTTTTACAGTGGATGATGCAATAAGTGACTTGCCAATTTTGGTCAATGGGCAAATGGAGGATAAATTGCCATATCGTAAGCCTCTGTCCAAAGTTAGTACTTATGCTAAGCTTATGAGAGAAGGATCCAAAAAGTCTCTTCAAAATTATGTGTCAAGAAATGCAGACTATGTCATTGAACGATATAAGTATATAGGACAAGGGCAAAATTGGAAAGCTATTCCTATTGAATTGATGGGAAATTATGCTAATAGAAATAATTGTCATAGTGGAATTTATAAGCGCTTGATGGCAAACAAACCTTCAATTGTAATTTCGAACTATAGGAAGAATATGTTGATTCACCCTTATCAAGACCGAGGGTTGTCTGTACGTGAAGCTGCGAGATTACAGAGTTTTCCTGATACTTTTGTATTTAAGGGAAGTATTATGCATATACAACAACAGATAGGAAATGCAGTACCGCCTCTTTTGGCAAAGGCGGTATTTGATAAAATATTGGCTTATGGATAATGCGACAGAAAAAATGCATTTTAAGTTTGATGTCAGTACATTCAGACTTCTTGGTAGAGAACTGATCACTGATAGAATCACGGCTCTATTTGAATTGGTGAAGAATTGTTATGATGCCAATGCTCAGAATGTAGAGATATGTTTTGAGCAAGTTGGAAAGATAAGTCCTAATAGTATTATAACAATTAAGGACGATGGAATAGGCATGGGGTATTCTGATCTTAAAAACAAATGGATGGTGATTGGAACAAGTAGCAAAAGACGAAAGAGAGTTTCTCCTCCGCCTTATAATCGTGTTGTGGCAGGGAAAAAAGGTGTAGGAAGGTTTGCCGTAGATAAATTAGGAGGTTGTCTTGTCTTGAAGACCAAAATAGAGGGAGAAGATAAGTGGCATTGCCTTAAGACTGATTGGACGCAATATTCTGCCGAAGAAGATAAACAATTGGCGATTAACTTTGAAAGCGGTGAAAAAAAACTGTTTACAGATATCGATAATCTTTATTGGACAGAATTGACAGCTAATGTATCCGATCATGGAACAATTCTAGAAATAACTTCACTTAACGACGTTTGGATGGATAAGGATATAGAAAGGGCATATAAAGAACTCTCAAAAATAGTTCGCCCAACTCTTGATATCAAGTACCCTTTTAATGTATATTTGTGCGCGCCGGAATACAAGGAATATGTAGATAAAAAAAAGGTAGAGAGCTTTGTCTTGTCGAAAGCTACTTTGCACTATGAATTAGGATACCGATATGATGAAGCATCTAGAAAGTATATCCAGCAAGTCTTAAGTGAAAAGAATGGCGTCATCTCTATTGTAGAAGAGGATGTTAAAGTGTTTGGACCAATAGGCTTGTCTATCTATTATTATGATCAAAATGCCAAAAAGCAATTTAAGCAAACAGATGCTAATATAGATGGGGTGAAAATCTATCGAGATGGTATCATAGCAACACCTTTTGCAGAATATAATTCGGATAGAAATGCTCAAAAAGATCTTTTTGGTATAGACAAAAGACGTTATTCAGGTTTCTTTGAAAAGCTGAGTACTCGTGACCTTGTTGGTTGGCTGGACATTACCGATAAGTTGAATCCGAATATCAAAGACTCTACGAATCGCCAAGATTTTGTGGATAATAAGGAATGGGCGGCTTTGAAAGTATTTGTAATCAATCAAATACATCAGGTAGAAGAGTTTTTGAAGGATACAAAAAGTCAAAAGAAGAAAGAGAATCTTGCGAAGTTGGAAAAGGCTGATAGCGACATCAATGACATAAAAGTAAAAATAGATAATATAAAATCGAAGTCTTTCTTTGCTTCTTCTGAAGCTGAAAATGAATTGGCAGATATTGCTAGTAGATTGAATTCTTTGAAAGAAACTGTGTCTGCATCAACTTCTGATTTTAAACAACTAGAAGAAGAGAAAAAGGAACAAGAAAACATAATGTTCAGTCTTGTTTCTTTGCAAACATATGCTGGGCAGATTTCTCATATTGTAAGGACATCATTGGGACAAATAGAAAGAAGTGCAGAGTTTATTGCTAAATGGGTTCCTCTTCATGAAAAGGTCGATAAGACGGTGAAGCATGCTTCTAAGATTGCACGTGAAATGAAGAACTTGTCTGCTGCTATGGACTTTATGTTGAGTTATGCTAAGGATGACTCTACCTTTAGTAACTTCAGTGTAAAAGAAGCTTTGGATGATTTGTTTACTAGACGGTATGCTTTTACTTTTGATGAAAATAATATAGATGCAAGTTTCTGTATTGATGAAGATGTCGATTTACTCTATAATCAGAAGGCTTTCCAAGATATGTTTGGTAACCTAATAGATAATTCGGTCAAAGCTTTGCGCAATACTTCAGGGGGACAAATCAAATGTACCGTGATACATGAACAGAAACAATTGGTAATCATGTTTTCTGATAATGGTCCTGGAGTTTCGGAAGAAATAAGAGATCGAATATTTGATTTGTTCTTTACCACAACAGCAGATTATGGTGGTGCAGGTTTGGGACTGTATATCGTCAAAACTCGTTTGGATGCTATACATGGAAGTATTTCTCTCGTAAATAGTGAACTTGGCACAGGGGCTACATTTAAAATTACAATACCATTTAATAAAATGTAAGATTATGGATAGAATGAACATGACACTCGTCTGTATAGACGATGACTTGAAAATACAAGAAGATGCTTTCTTCGATGATATAGAAGATGAAGTGAATGAGATTAAATTCTTCTCTAATCCAGAGGAAGGCTTGGCTTATATACAAGAGAATCTTCCCAAAAATTTGGTTGTACTTCTTGATTGGCGTTTTAATAATAGTAGTTGTGGTGGGGAAGTTTTTATAAAAAAAATATATGGAATTTCTACACTTATTCCTGTAATTGTCTTTACTGGAGCACCCATAAATACCAATGAGACAACTAAGATGTTTGATGGACATGCTTTTTATTGTTTGCCAAAGGGGGCATCTATGGAATATATGCGAAAGGTCGTGATTGATGCCTATGCAAGAACTCAAAATGACATTCGCTCAGTAATAGAACGATGGATTCTAAACCAAGATGAAAAACGACGAGAAAAACCGTATATGCGCTCAGGTGACCAAGTCTATACGCTCAATCAGATATTAGAAGCAGTGCGTAATCAAACAGAGCTAGGCAAGGAGATGACAAATGGCATATTGAAGTTAGCTACAGAACTTTTTGTAAATAATATTAATCATGGAGAAGGTAAATAGTGTTATATTGGTAGATAAGTCGGATGAGAAATTAGGTGAACTTTTTTCTGACTTAAAGAATGCTACAGACTTTGAATTGAGAAAGTTTGCTAAAGATAATCATATTGTTTGCCAAACGATGACATTGGGTAGTGCATGTGATAAGTATAGCATAGTAGATTCGCTCTCGAAGGTAAATGAGCGTCCTTTTCTCTTTTTTGTCTATGCCCATGGAAGAGAAGATGCCATTGTTGTGGAGGGAGAGTGTGTGATATCGTCAAATGAAAACTATTACGTTTTATCTAATGCAGTTGTCTATACTCTGTCATGTTATAATGGTGGGGAATTGGCAGATATGCTATTGGATAATAAGCTTCGGTTGTTTGTTGGTTACAGAGGTAAGGCTAATTGTCCTTATGGTATGGATGATCGCACATTATCGATAGGACTGTCTTTTGTTATTGCATTCTTAGAAGGAAAGACTGCAAGCGAGTCTTTTGATGTATTGTATGACTCATATACAAAATCTGTAAGAGATACAGCCCTGGATCCTTTTCAACGTGCCGCTTACCAAGAAAGCAGAGATGCTTTGGTTATGAAAGGAGATGGAAATATTCAAATTAAGGATCTTTTAATAGCGTAGTTTTTGGATGGTTAAAGTGTTATGGGGAAAAGCGACAAGTGCCCTTGTCGCATTTGTAAAAGATAATAAGCTACTTTTGGTATGTTTGGCTTTTTATTTATGCTTTGAAAATGTTTGGGAAAATTTATATGAGGTACATCTTGGGCCTTTCTTCGCAATTTTTTCTGTTAGCTATGCCACCTCTGCTATATTTGGACTTGCTTCAATATGGCTGTTGGTTGGCTTTGTAAAGAAGTATAGAAAGGGAATGTTGGTGAGCAATAGTTCTTTGGGAATTAGCATCTTTGTACTGTATTTATGGTTAAAATACCGTTTCGTTACTAGTAATGCTCTTCCTTCTTGCATTCCTTATTTATGCTATGTTGATATTGTGGCATTATGGGCAGCTGGATATATTGTGCTAAAACTATTAGCTCCTGCTCAAAAAGTTTTTGTTTCAACTTCAATTGGCTTTGCAGTTGATCAACCAATAATGAATGGCAACGATGATTTGTTAAATCGAAAACAGAATGCACATGATGCTGTCGATAAATTGTTAGCTACAAAAACTGACAATAGTGCCTTTACTTTTGGAGTTGTTGCTCCATGGGGCTTGGGTAAGTCTTCTTTTATGTACATGATGAAGGAATATATTGAGGCTAATTATTCTAGCCAGGTTTTGACTTTGTCTTTTCATCCATGGATATACGGGAAGTCAACCGATTTAACGTACATATTTTTCAAGGAGTTGAGCAAAGTTATAGCACCTTATAATTCTTGTTTTTCTCAACAATTAATTCGCTATGCCCAAACGCTATCGAAGGTAGAAACTGTGTGGACGAAAAGTTTGGCAGTTGTTTTTTCGTTTTTGCAAACTCAATCTGTTGAGGAACAATATAATATGTTAAAGCATCAAATAGGTTGTGTGCGTCGCAAAATTGTAGTGTTTGTTGATGATGTAGATCGTTTGGATGCAAATGAAATAGAAGAGGTGTTTCGTTTGGCTCGGAATACTTCTAACTTGCCATATATGTATTTTGTCATTGCTTATGATAAAAAATATGTCGTTGATACGTTGAATCATAGGCTCTCTTCTCATAGCTTGAAATATTCCCAAAAAATATTACAAGAGGAATACTCATTGCCTATAATAAAAAAGGAACAGTTGAAGAAACTTCTACTCGATCGTTTAGAAGGCTTTTTATACCATGATGAAGCTTATGAGATAGGTAAGTTGGTTAATGGTGAATTGTTCTATCAAATAGATGTATTTAAATATATAGGGACTATTAGGGATATAAAACGCATAGTCAATGCATTGCATATAAATCTAAGAAACCTTCATGGAGAGGTAAATGTTTGTGATTATTTTATTGTAGAGATATTTAGACAGGTATATCCTTTAGTTTTCCAAATGCTAGTTGATAAAAAAGATGCAGTGCTGTTTATGGATAACTCGGGTAAATATGTCTATTTTGATGGTAAGAATAAGCCTAAAGAAGATGACGGTTTGGCGTCCAAAATATATAAACGGGAATATTTTAATATTTTAGGCTATGTTCGAGACCATTCAAGTGAACTTTTTGTTCCACAAGAAAGGATTGAAGATATAAAATGCTTGATGGATGCTCTTTTTGGAATATATAGAACAAAAAAGGACAAGGGCATTGATGTGACAGGTTATACGCAGAGATATTTTTATGCTTCACTTTTAGATGCTGATATATCAGATTGCGAATTTGACGAGCTGTATAAATCTCCTTTTGGGGAGATGAAACCGAAGCTGAAAGAATGGATGGTAAATAAATCGTTGTCTCTAGTGCAAAAGGTGGAGCAGCTGAAATGTAAAGGTAAAGAAGATGCTTATAAGCAACTTCATATTTTGTTTTATTTGGGTGCTATCGGGCAGAAGGTCATACCTGAAACACAAGGTTTGATAAATCTGATTAAGAATCTTCGTGAGTTTACAAAAGAATCTCGTTCCTATACAAAAGAAGATTATAGTCAAGTGATGAGCTGTTTGCTGGAGAATGGCATAAATTCTTTCCAACTAGATTTCCTATGTGAGTTATTTAGAGATGGATTTTTTGTAGAAGATTTTATTTTTAGTGAGAGTGAAGTCATAGAATTACAGCAAAAATTATTCCTACAATATATAGGGGAAGAACATTCAATGATGGATGTGTTGCTTTGTTGGAGGGACACTTCTCATGAAGTTTTCGTTTCTCATGGAGATGGATATGGACATAAGGAACAACGTCATACGGAGCCAGCACGACTAGCTATGAAAAATTATGCAAAGAGACATGTCGTTGACTTTGCCGAAGCAACCTTGTCGTTTTATCATCCAAATACAGATAAACAATATTCGATAAGTGAAGTTGTGCCAAAAATTTGGGGAAGTTGGGACGATTACTATAACTATGTAGTTAGTCAAGAGATTAAAACTCCGAAATATACTGAATATAAAGAGTTTCTTGAAAAAGTAAAAGAGAAAGGTTTTGATCAAACTGTCAACTTTACGTTTAAAGAACTTTCCGTAGTGTATTAATCTTTCATAAATGAAATAATGTGTATGCATTTTTTCGGGAAAAAATAGTAACTTTGCATATTAAAATAAAACAATAAAGAAAGGAATAGGCCAATAATGGCAAAGAAATATACATTTATAGACCTTTTTGCAGGTTGTGGTGGACTATCGGAAGGATTTTATCGTCTTGGCTTTAAGGCTTTGGCTCATATAGAAATTAATCATTGGGCTTGTGAGACTTTAAGGCTAAGAATGAAGTATTATGGCTATAAAAAATATGAAAATGAAGTCATAGAACATGATATTACATCCGATGATATTCTTGAAAAAATTGATGAAGCTGTTGCTGGAAGAAATGTTGATGTAATAATCGGAGGACCTCCGTGTCAAGCTTATTCTACGGCTGGAAGAGTTCGAAATTCAAAAGGAATGGCTATTGATCCAAGAAATTATCTTTTCGAAAGTTATGTCAAGATATTAGAACATTATAAACCAAAGTTTTTTGTATTTGAGAACGTTACGGGATTACTTTCTGCTAAAGTTGATGGAAGTAAAATCTTTCCGCGTGTTATAAAGGCTTTAGGGAACCAATATAATGTAATAGATGACCCAGTGGTTTTAGTTCATAATACCGCAGATTATGGTGTTCCTCAGGTAAGAAAAAGAGTGATAATAATGGGGGTAAGGAATGATATTCATACAGTTGAAGCAAAAGATTTGTATGACAATGTCATTAAAACACATTGGAATCCAGATTGTACAGAAGAGGAGAAAAAGGGAAAAATACGTTTCGTGGATGTAAAACAAGCAATAGGTGATTTGCCTGCTGTTGAACCTGGAAGTGATGCTTCTTCGGATGCGTTTTATTATCCATGTGATAATGCTTTTTTGAAAAAAATAGGTAAAGCGGGTATACATCCATTGTTTGACCATATAGCAAGGAAGAACAATGACGTGGATCGAGAACGATTTAGAGTTATGATACATAATCATTGGACTTTTGGTCAATTGCGAAGAGAAATGCCACAATACGAACATAAACATGCCCGTCTTTTTGATAACAGCTATGTTGTACAGTGGTGGGATTTGCCTTCGAAGACAATCTTAGCTCACATTCATAAAGATGGTTTTCAGTTTATTCATCCAGATGAAGCGCAGGCAAGAACTTTTACGGTAAGGGAAGCTGCAAGAATTCAATCTTTTCCAGATGATTTTCAGTTTGTAGGTTCTCGTGGTGAAAAATATAAGCAAATAGGAAATGCTGTTCCACCACTTTTTGCAGAAGCTCTGGCTCGTTCTATTAGGTTTAATTTAGATAAGTTAAATACATGATTTTTGAATCTGTAAAAAATATACAAAATAAAGAGGAATTTTTAGAAAAGATACTTGTATATGTTCGTTTGGTAGAGGTGATTGCTGAACGAAATAAGTTGGGTGTGCCTATATCTGAACATGTGTCAGAAGCTATGGCTTCAGAAATGCAAGATATGGGAGTTATTACGGCCAATGATGAATTGACTTTGTTGAAAACAACTTTAAAAGAAGGTTATGTTCGTTTTCTTTCTGCTTTGAATTTCTACTTGCAAAATAAGCAATTGTTTGGGGATTTGCTAGATAAATTAAGCAATAAAAAGCGATATGAATTGCAAGAGGAAGAACGAAAAACATCTAAACCTACTTTTGTGGATTTCTTTTCAGGTGCAGGTGGATTAAGTTGTGGCTTTACTCAGGCTGGTTTTAGGGTCGTTTTTGCTAATGACTTTGAGGATGTTTGTGTCAGAACTTATAGGTATAATCACCCAGAGCTTCCAGCGAATAAAGTCCTAAAAGGTGATATAAGAAGTATAGTAGATAATATACAAGACTATGTTACTGGCGATGTTGATGTAGTTGTGGGTGGACCTCCTTGTCAAGGATTCAGCAGTGCTAACCAGCAAAGAATAATTGATGATCCAAGAAATGAATTGTATAAATATTATATAAAAGCGGTTCGTGCAATACATCCTAAATTCGTTTTGATGGAGAATGTTAAAGGAATGTTGAAAGTTGCGGAACAAGTGGTTGAAGATTATGAAAACATAAAGGTGTCTTGTGCTGGGAAGGAATATACTTATAATGTTTCATATAAACTGCTGAATTCTGTTGATTTTTCCGTTGCTCAAAGTAGGGAACGACTAATTTATATTGCAATAAGAAATGATATAGAAGAACGGTTTAATATAACACCAGATCAGATATTTCAAGAAATAGAGGAGAATAATAGACAGAACCCACATTTTGTGTTAAAAGACGCCTTGGAGGCAATTAAACCTTTAGATGCTCCTAGAATAAAAAATACGAATGAAATTGATAGTGATAAGACTGGGAAAAAAATAGATAATAATTTCTTTTTTGGCAATGAAAATGCTTATCTTAGACTGATAAATGGGGGAAGAATAGAACCTATTTTGTATAATCATAAGGCTAGATACGTCAATGATATAAATTATGAAATCTATAGGTTGCTTAATCAAGGAGATGATGCGGCAGACCCTAAAATTAAGGGATTGATGCCATATGAGAATCGGCTTCACTGTTTTAAGGATAAATATTATAAACTTATTGCAGATAAGCCTTCAAGAACTATTACTGCTCATTTGAGGATGGATTGTCATTCGCATATTCACCCATTTCAAATAAGAGCAATAACTCCAAGAGAAGCTGCTCGCTGTCAGTCTTTCCCTGATGATTATTTGTTTTTGGGAGCATATCTCAAAACATATATGCAAATAGGTAATGCTGTACCTTGTTTAATGGCGAAGGGGATTGCCCTAACACTTAAAAAGTATTTATAATGGAAAAGAGAATATTTATAAAACAGATGACCCCAGCCGAAGCTGGAGATACAGGGACTCATGAGAAGTACATAAGGCTTCCTAATAATTTTGATTACGAAACATTCTTTCAGACTAAAGGATGGGAGAATGGTTCAGTTATTCAGATAGATTTTGTGGCATCATACAAGTTAAATGGAAACGATAATGTCCCATTGAAGTTCGTGTATTATGCTAATAGTAATCATGAAAAAAGAATACCAAGTTTAGGCACGTTGTTTGAAAAATATAATGTAACAAAGGATGATGTGGTATATCTGGAGAGTACGACAAATGATGGGCATACCGTATTTACTATTTCATTTTTGAAAAATTCGCAGATTCAATTGTATAATTCTCCTATATTTTATGTTCTAAAGGAAAACAAAAGCCTATATGCAAAAAAAGAATTATGTAGCTCTCTCCAGCAAATCTTTTACGGTGCTCCAGGTACAGGTAAGTCTTTCAAGATTAAGCGAGATA
>ERZ808275.820-NODE-820-length-10409-cov-5.650280_pt1 | contig 10409 bp, 9 predicted proteins | sample MGYA00520894_ERZ808275 | MGnify/ENA primary metagenome ERZ808275 (study PRJEB31516, sample SAMN03275598) | gut metagenome | biome: mammalia-associated habitat; material: feces | host: Papio cynocephalus | place: Kenya | collected 2012-08-03 ...
TCCCTTTTCTTTTCTTTTTTTTGTGTTCTTCTATTAAATACAATTTCCTAGTTAAAAAAAAAAGAAAGAGTGATGCGAATCCACATCACTCTTTCTCGTTTGATTTTATTTATTTTTTAATCAAAGTCCCACTTTACTAACGCTTTTCCTTCATCATCCTTAAAGCTGCCACAGACAATCATGATTAAATCAATAAGTGCTCCTACTCCAAAAAGACCAAAAGTTAAAAGCCATAAAACGCCGGTTCCTATTTTCTTTACATAAAAACGATGAATACCAAGAACACCTACGAATACACATAGAATTAAAGCGATTCCTCGTGATTTATCCGAAGCGTTAGGATCCAAGACTTGTCCATTTTTCTTATTCCAATTTTCATCGCAAGGACAACCACATTTTGGGCAAACCACTGCTTCATCTAATAATTGATTTCCACAATGCGAACAATATTTCATAAACATTCCTTCTTTCTTTTCTATTTTACCATATCTCGTAGAAAAAAATTACAAAAAACACTGGGTTTTACCCCAGTGCCTTTATTTTACTTTGTTTCTTTTTTCTTTTGTACCATTTTTATAATGGTATAGGCTAAACAAATCACGAAGCAAAGCGCTAGAATACCTACCATGATATAAGCGCCTTTAGGAGAATTGAATGCTGCCGTTAATCCACCTTCGTTATAGTCTTGTTGAATGAAATCTTGGGTAGCTTCATTGAACAATATCAAACTCGCTATTAACATGAGAATTCCTACGCTATGAACTTGTGGGAATTTATATAACGCTAAGACGAGAACGAAAGAAGCAACATATAAACCAATACCCACATAGAAAGTGGTTGGATAAGTTTGTAAGAATGTATAATCTTTTACTTGTGTTAATAAAAGCATTTTTGAATCCGCTTCAGCCCATGGTAAGGCGAAAATACTCAAGGTCGATAATAAGAAAATACCATAGAAGAATAAATGATGTTGATAAATAAATCCTAATTGTTGTTTGGTTTTTTCTTTTGAATCATTACGGAAATAGTTAGCGAGTAACTGCGCAATTAAGCCACAAATCCCAAAGAAGAGTAAACACACAATTGTATTTAAAGAAAATTCATCTAAGGTGAATTCAACATTCATGATATTTTCTAATAATGAACCATTTCCATTATTACAGAGGGCAATCATTAAATTCGCTAAGAACAAGGCACCAAACCAAATGGAAACATTAACTCTTTGGTTATGGTACGCTAACAAAACACTTTTAGACTGCACATCCTTATCCAATTTAGAAAGCATTAAACCTAAACCATAAACAAATAATCCCGCCACAAGAATAACAATTGATATTGCGTTAGCAAGTGAACGATTTTTTATTACAGAGATTAAAGGTAATAAAATAAACGCTAATAATAAGACAAAGAAAGAAACATAATTAAATATACTCCACATTTTCTTTTTCTTTTGATAAGTCTTTTGCATTTCTTCTTTTCGCACGGTATTTCCCATTGCACCTTCTACATTTCTTTCACCATTTAAGATTTCATCAACAGAAACGGAATAGAACTCACTAATTTCCTTTAATAAAGGAATTTCTGGTAAAGCTTTTCCGCACTCCCATTTTGAAACTGTTTTACTGCTGACGTGAAAGTAATCAGCCAATTCTTGTTGGGTGAAATTCTTCTCTTTTCTTAAATTTTGAAGAAAGACACCAATTTTCATCATATCCATAATCTTGCTCTCCTTTTAAGCAACACCATTATCGTACATAATTATAGCAAACTAAACCCATAGTGAGGATGAACTTTATCTACTTTGAAGTGGATAACCTTAAATTCGCCATTGTTTGACAAAGAAACTCTTCTTTTATTCTTGCTTCTTCGTTATAATTATGATGTGTAAAGAGGGTTATTTCATATGATTATTTTAGTAGGTGCTTCCGCAAGCGGAAAAACAGAAGTCGCAAAGGAATTAAAGAAAAAATATGATATTCAAAAAGTAGTGACGCACACTACTCGTGCTCGTCGGGCGCAAGAAATTGAAGATGTGGATTATCATTTTGTTGACAAGACTCTCTTTTTACAATTAAAAGAAGAAAATTATTTTGTAGAAACTACTTTATATAATGGAAATTATTATGGCACTAGCAAAAAAGAAATTGCCGACAATAAATGTTTAATCGTTGATCCGAATGGCCTTCACGCCTTTCAAGCTTTGCATGACCCTCATATTGTTGCTTTTCTTTTATTAGCGAGTGAAGATTTAAGAAAGCAAAGAATGTCGTTACGGGGTGACTCTATAGAAAACATTCAAAAAAGAATTGAAAATGACCGCATAAGCTTTTCTAAAGAAAATATTGGTGAAATTGACTATATTATCGATACAGAAACACTATCAATTGAAGAAGTTACTACTCTAGTGATGAAATATTATCAAGAGAAACTCAATCATTAATTATTACGTTACATAAGGATAAACTTATTATGGGTTTGTCCTTTTATTTTAGCCAATTACATCTTCTGGGCCTTCTACCGTTGCCCCACCATGACGGTAAATCATGACTAAGCGTAAAGTAAAGCCAATAAACACTAAGGAAGCGGCCATAAAAAAATTAAAATTAGAAGGTGTCCTTATCTTTCGAAAATTTTGATACGTTAAAATCGTAAAATATAAGGATGCTATCCATGCCACCGTAACTGCTAATAAGTTACATCTTTTTAAATACGCTAAAAAAGAAGGTGTTGCTGTACCGTTTTTATACGCTTTTAATCGTTGTACAGCTACATATAAAACTAAAATCACAGCAAAAAGAATTAAGCAAACAAAAAAGATTTCTAAGTATCTCTTTATATTTTCTCTTTCTTGTTCTCTTTGCTCATATTCAACATCAATGGTAGGTTGTGTTGCATAACAGTTTTCTTGGTAACCATACATAAAAAGAGCCTCACTCTTTATATATGAGTAAAGCTCTTCTTTTTAGAATTGTGAGGCGTAAGTTTCGACAAATTCATCATAGGTCATCATTTTATCAATGACTTGATGTTCATCAATATAAATAATACGATTAGCAACCGTAGAAAGAATTTCACGGTCATGGGTCGTGAATAATAAAACACCTTTATAATTCATCATCCCTTTATTTAAAGCGGTAATGGATTCTAAGTCGAGATGGTTAGTCGGTTCATCTAAGATGAGTAAGTTTCCAGCAATTAACATTAAGCGTGCCATCATACAGCGGACTTTTTCTCCTCCTGATAATACGCTTACACTCTTTAACGCTTCTTCACCAGAAAATAACATTCTACCTAGCCAGGATCTTAAATACGATTCATGTTGATCTTTTGAATAAGGACGTAGCCAATCGACTAACGATTCATCGCCTACAAAAAATGGAGCGATATCTTGCATTAAATAGGTAGGAGAAACCGTGATACCAAATTTAAAGTCACCAGCATCTGCTTTTTCTCTCCCCATTAAAGTATCAAATAAAGTGGTAAGTACTAAGCTATTTTTACATAAGAACGCTACTTTATCTCCTCTTTTTAAAGTAAAGCTAACATCATGAAATAAATTATCCTTTGATAAATGATGGACTTCTAAAACATCTTGTCCGAGTTCTCTTTCAAATTTAAAATCAATAAAAGGATAACGACGGGAAGAAGGAACAATTTCTTCTAGATTGATTTTCTCTAATTCTTTTTTTCTAGAAGTCGCTTGTTTGGATTTCGATGCATTCGCGGCAAAACGAGCGATAAAGTCTTCTAATTCTTTTTTTCTCGCTTCTTTTTTTGCATTCGTATCTTTAGCTTGTTTTAAAAGAAGTTGGCTTGATTCATACCAGAAGTCATAATTACCAACATAAACGGTAATCTTTCCATAATCAACATCTAAGATTCTCGTACAAACTTTATTTAAAAAGTGACGGTCGTGACTTACAATAATGACGGTATTTTGGAAATTATATAAGAAGTTTTCTAACCACATGGTCGTAATAGCGTCTAAGTGGTTCGTCGGCTCATCTAATAATAAAATATCAGGATTACCAAAAAGGGCCTGCGCTAATAAGATTTTCACTTTTTCTTTAGCGTCTAAATCTTTCATCAATTGATCTTGCTTATTGCCTTCTATCCCTAAAGAATTAAGTAAAGAGCGCGCATCGCTTTCCGCTTCATAGCCATTCATATCCGCATATTCCATTTCTAATTCGGAAGCGCGGATACCATCTTCTTCCGTGAAATCTTCTTTTTGATATAAAGCGTCTTTTTCTTTTTGAACTTCCATCAAACGTGGATAACCATATAAAACGGTATCTAAAGCAGTATATTCATCATACGCACCTTGATCTTGTTTTAAAACGGACATTCTTTCTTTATTCGATAAAGTAACTTCTCCTTTATTAGGTTCAAGTTCACCCGAAAGAATTTTTAAAAATGTGGATTTACCGGCACCATTTGCACCGATAATCCCATAGCAGTTATCGCTTTGAAAAGTGACACTTACATCTTTAAATAAAACACGGCCTCCAAATTGTAATGAAACGTTATGTACTTCTAGCATATTTTCGTGGTCTCCTTTTCTAAAACGATTTGTTTTGTATATTCAAATAATTCATTCACATTCTTTTTTGCTTTACGGCTAACTTTAATTTTATGGGGGTATCCTGACCACCCAAATAAGCCCCGTGGGCCTAAGAAAGTACCCGTCTTAATATTTTCTTGACTTGCTAATAAAGCAATGCCTAAAGAGGCTTTTTTCGGCGTATGCGTAAAAAGTGGCAATACTTTATGCGCTAAAGACATGAAGAATTTAGAAAAATGGGTATCTTTAGAAGAATAAATATTCGTTGAAGCCACACCGGGATGCATTAAAAGAATTTTTAAAGGACTATGCTCTACATAATATAAAAATAATTTCACGAGGTAGGCTTTAGAAATTGCATAATTTTTTGATACTTTCTTTTCATCCTCTAATAGCACTTTAAAAGGTGCATTCATATGGAAATGATACGTTAAAGAAGAAACGATAATTACACGGCCTTCTTGATTCTTTTCTAAATGTGGCATTAAAAGCATTAATAAATAATACGTACCTATATAGTTTGTACCAATGGTTAAAGGAAATTGATCTTGGGTATAGGAATGCTCTTTAGGATGATAAATACCAGCATTACAAACCGTAACATCAATTTTTGGAAAGCGTTCGGTTACTTCATTAACAAAATGACGAATGCTACTAAATGAAGATTGATCGTATAGCAGAATATGAATCATCGTATTCGGAAACTCTTTTAGTATTTTTTCTTTTGCAGCTTCTGCTTTCTTTTCATTACGGCAAGCAAAGATTAACGTAGCTTTTTTCATAGCAAAAATACGACTCGCTTCAAAGCCGATTCCACTATTGGCGCCCGTTACTAAAATAACTTTTCCTTCTAAAGAAGGAATATTTTGATCAATGTACTTTTCAACCTTCATTCGCTTTTTCCAATTTCCTTTCATACCATTTTACCTTATGATAAAGGAAAAAAGCAATGAAAGCACGTGCGATTTCTAAAAAGCGGTCTAAAAGATATAAAATCATGAGTAAGCTTGGAGTTAATCCTATGGCTCTTTGTATCGTTTCTAAAAATGGTAATTGTTCATATAAAGAAGGACACAAGAAGACAAACAAAATCACAAAAGGAACTTTAATCACTAACGAAGGAAAGATTGTAATCCAAAAATGTCCTTTGGTATAACCCGCTGAACGCATAATAAACATTAAGTTTTGGGAATAAAAAAGAAAAGGTAAAGAAATAATTTGAAGAATAAACACTTCTTTTAAAAAAGAATCTTCACCTGTTAAGGATTGATAAATCGGTAAAAATATGAGCATGGCTAAAGATAACACTAATGAAAAGACAATGACATAGCCTTGAATATATCTTCCATTATTTCTTGCTTCTTCAATTTTCTTTTTTCCTAAAGGAATGGCTATAAAAATGGCTGTCGCTGTTCCCATGCCACCTAATATAGCGTAAGCAATATCCGCCACTTGGTTTACAAAGTTCATCGCTGCTAGTTCACTCGCCTGTCCTTTTGCGATTCTTGCATAAGCAAAAAACATGAGTAATAAAAAACTCTCTTGTAATAATTGACTGAGTAACACCGGCCATCCTTTTTTTAAAATATTGAATAGTTCTCCTTTATACCCTTTTTCTTTATAAAAACCTTGAATAAAATGAATGTTCTTTTTATATAGCTTATAAAGAATGAGCGTTTCTAAAATACGGCTAAGGAAGAAAGAAACACTAATACCGATAATTTTTAAAGGTGTATAAAATAAAAGAATAAACGATAGAAGCGCATGAAATAAAAAAGATATCGTAGTGGCTACTAAAGGATATTTCGTTTTCTTTAAATTTCTTAACATATAAGAAAACATATTCGTAATCGATAAAGGTAATAAAGAAAATAGTAAAAAAAGATAAAAAGTAGCGGTGGTATGAATAGATATTGTAGAATCCTTTGCTTGTATTAATGCTCTTAACATCGGATAACGAAAGATAAAGCCAATCACACACATTAAAAGTGCACTAAAAAAAGATAAAACCAAATTGGCTTTCATTACTTTTTTTAAAGCATCTTCTTTTTCATCCCCTAAATATTTTGCAAAGAATAAAGAACTTGTAATAGAAACCGCAAGTAAAAGGGCTTGAAATGCCAAAAAGTAACGGTTCCCGATTTGTACAAGTAACATCGATTCATGCACATCATTTCCTTGGGATTTCACATATGCGCCCACTAAAAAAGTCTGAAAAAATGACATACCCATGGATAAGAGTTGTTGTAACGCAATAGGAAATACCAAAAGAAACAACGATCGATAAAAAGAAAAAGAGCCAAATAATTTTCTAATTCTTTTCATATCATCACCCATGATATAGTATGTCTTAAAAAAAAGAAGCCATAAGCAAATGCTTATGACTTTTGATTTTTACTTACCTTTTACTTCTTCCGAACGAGCTTTCATTGGCGAATAACCGCAAGCTGTTTTAAATGTTTTAGAGAAGCTATAAATGCTAGAGAAACCTGTAGCTTTAGCCACTTCAGTAACATTCATTAAACCACTTTGAAGCAATTCTTTTGCCTTGGTCATACGGAGATTTTGGACGTGTTTCATTGGTGATTCATGATATACACCAGTGAAGATTTTTCTAAAATAGACCACGCTGATATCCGATTGTTTGGCCATGATTTCATTTGAAATGCGATGATCGGTGAAATGTTCTTCCATATATTCGATGGAAGGAAGAATGAGATCAAGTTTTTTGGCTTTGCCTTGGATTTTAGCAAGTCCACATGCTAAATCGGCTAAACAACCATAAACAGCCTCGTAAGCTTGAAGGGTATAACCAATGACTTGCTTTGTCCATGATTTTTCGGCTTCAATCATTCTTTCTCTAACGTTCACAGGGTCTTTTAATTGGAAGACATCTGGACGTTGTAAAGTTAAGCCTTCGGTCATGAATTCGGCAATAATGCATTCGCTACCTTCTTCGACAATAATTTTAGAAACTGAATCGTGTGGGATAAGTCCTAAATTGGTTTGATTGACAATTCTCTTACGACGACCTTGTTGTAAGACAACTTTGCCTTTCAAACTTAAAACAAGTAAGTCAACGTTTCTATGAGCGTGACGAGCAATCGTTTGTTCTTTGCAACGAACTCTATAGAATGCGTTTACGGATTTTACGGTTACATGTGTGAGTTGAAACATGAAAAATACCTCCTTTACTACATGACGACCATTTGAAGTATAACATTAAACAAAAAAATTTAAAATATAATACGAAGGAATTTTGGATAATTTCATTACTTTTTATACAATTTATTTTTAAATGTTCTTACTAGATAACACCTTGTTATTTCTTTTTCCTTTCTTCACTGTTTTTCTTTTGTAGTTTTTTACGAAATCGTAAAAGAATAAAGGAATAGAAAAAGTAGATAAAAAATAAAAAAATGAAGTAAAAAAATCTTACGTTGAAGGAAACCAATATCCTTTACCTCACTTTAAAATGGGAAAAATACTGATAAACCGTAATGATACTTTATTATTTATTTAATAATGTTTATCTGGGCGAGCATTCAAACAAGTAAGAACTTGATTTGGTCATCTTTAACCATCATCCATTAAATTATTAAAAAGATGATTTTCATAAAATTAATTTCTTCTTATAGCCCATCTTTTTATCATTTATAGGAAAAATCAACAAAAATAAGTATAAAACTATCGCAATCAATTATATATGAAAATATTTTTAACTTTTACAAATTTCACTTTTTGAAATGAAATAGGATTAATAAAATATTTCCCGTAATCACTTGAATAGATGCATTCTTTATGTTTTCATCGATATTTTCATTTAAATAAGAAATCAAAGCTTAATGATGGATAAACCATAAAAAGTGAACCTTGTTTTCTTTTCTTTTCTTTTCTTTCTTTATTCTAGTATGAAATCTATAATTTTTTAAAGTAACTCAATAAAAGGATTTGGGGTAACGAAAAGAAACGCTAATGAGTCTATAAAGTAAAGGCTTTTTATTTTTTCTTTTAAATGAAATCATCCAATAGCGGTTAACGAAATAAAATATATCGCTTTATTTATAAATATCAAAGTTTCTTTGGTTTTCCTTCTTTTATTTAAGTTGTCTCATCGAAAAATACGCCTGAATTGACAAGAGAAACAAGTCATTTTTCTAAAAGCAATTTTAAAATAGCGGAGAAAAAATATCTAAAATACTTCGATAAAGTTTTACAAAGATGTTATGTTTTTTGTAATGCACTTGCTCACATTTTTCTTGTGTTTTTAAGAAATCCGCTTTAACATCAAATACCATTTCACTATCCATAAATACGGTATTCGATTCAAAGTGAAGGTATAAACTACGATAATCTAAATTCACGGATCCAATGCTACAAATCTTATCATCAATGACCGCTCCTTTAGCGTGGACAAATCCCGGGAGATAGCGATAAACTTTTACACCATACTTTGCTAAAGTTTCCGCATATTTTAAAGTTAATGAATAAACCATCTTTTTATCGGGAATACCGGGAATGATAATCCGCACATCGACTCCTCTTTGACTCGCTTGAATGAAAGCTTCCTTTAAGGAGTCATTTAGGATTAAATAAGGGGTATAAAAATACGCATAATCTTTAGCACTTCCTAAAACACTAACGAAGAAACGATTCGATATCGCTTCATCAAAATAAGGAGAATCAAAATAAGTTAATGATTTGGTTTTCGCTTCTTGGGTATCTAATGCTGGACGATATAGTTTTCTTTCATCAATCTTATGTTTAGAATAAGCATTCCAGAATAAACAGAACAAATGGGTATAAACCCATACCGGTTCTCCTTTGATAAAGAAACCAATATCTTTCCAATGACCAAAACGTGTTTTTTGGTTAATGTATTCATCCGCTAAATTCACACCACCAGAAAAGGCAATTTCATTATCGATAATCATCATTTTTCTATGGTCACGGTTATTAAGTCTAAAAGCTAAATAAATAATAGGGTTAAAAGATACTAAATCTATACCTGCTTTCTTTAAATCTAATTGGCTATGAATAGAATAAGTAGAAATACTTCCAATATCATCATATAGCACTTTAACTACAACGCCTTCTTTTACTTTTTCTTTTAAAATTTCAACAATCGTATTCCAAAATACACCTTTTTCAATAATGAAATATTCAATAAAAATGAAGTGTTTTGCTTCTTTTAACGCTTTTACCATATCAGGAAACATATCATCTCCTAATGGATAAAACTTAGAATGACTGACAGGCGTAATCGGATAAGAAGATAAATGATGTAAAAGTGTCATCGTTTGATCACCTAATGTATGCTCTTGTAACGCTAAAGAAGGGATATCTAAAGGATAGATTTTGTTCCGATTAATTTTATTATGAATCGGTCTAGCTGATTTTTTATTACCGGCTAAGAAATATAAAATAATACCTGCAAATGGAAAAATTAATATGGTGGTAATCCATAATAATTTGTAGTTTGCTTCTTCTCTTTTATTAAAAATATAAATGATAGCAAAGACTTGATAAACAAATAAAAAGATATTTAGATAAGTAGTCCATTCACGTAATAAACTATAAACTAGATAATACCAAAGAGCTTGAATAGCAAAGGCCGGAAGAAAGGTAATGAAACGGACTAAGATGCGTAAAAACTTTTTCATTTTTTTCTACCTCCTTTTTCTTTATTTTTTCCTTATTTTCTAAATATATTTAGAAAAATCATGGTGCCTAATTAGCGATTATATTATAAAAAGAATAGAAAAAAACTTCAAGATTTCACGCTTTGTGAGATAGCATTAAGATTTTGGAGGTAACAGAATTAAAAAAGGAAGTTATACTTTAA
>ERZ808275.821-NODE-821-length-10407-cov-2.673493_pt1 | contig 10407 bp, 9 predicted proteins | sample MGYA00520894_ERZ808275 | MGnify/ENA primary metagenome ERZ808275 (study PRJEB31516, sample SAMN03275598) | gut metagenome | biome: mammalia-associated habitat; material: feces | host: Papio cynocephalus | place: Kenya | collected 2012-08-03 ...
GTCTTAGCAGGCTGTTTAACATCCGCAATACCGAAGATGGTGAGTATTGTTTTGTTGTAATTGTTGGCACGCAAGATAAAAAAATCGGTATTATGGTCGATGCCTTGATTGGAGAAGAAGATGTGGTTATAAAACCTTTGCGTGATCAGTTTACGCAGTCTCCAGGAATTGCAGGCGCTTCTATTCTTGGTGACGGCTCTGTTTCGCTTATTATTGATGTAAGCCAGCTTCTTGAGCTTGGAGTGCGTCAGGAAATTGAAGCTCGCTCTGAATATGGGACTATTGACTAAGGCAAAAGAGGTTTATCATGGCTAACGAAAATGTTCAGAATCAGACAGAAACAAAAAATATCAATACGGCTCTTGCACAAAATCTTGGTGCTTATGCTAGTATTGTTCCTGATGCGGAACGGGAATCTGCAGAAAGAAAAGAAAAACTTGCTCAGATTGACTATAAAATGGTAACTTTTTCTCTCGCTGGAAAAGACTATGCAATTGATATTATGAAAATAAAGGAAATTGCAAAGGCCGGACGTTTTACTTATGTTCCGAATACATTGCCATTTGTTCTTGGAGTTTACAATCTTCGTGGAGATATTATTCCTATTGTCGATTTGAGGCTTTTTTTCAATATCGAAGTTCCAGAAAGAAAAGAAGATTCCTTGGAAAATATGCTTATCTGTTCGATTGGCGAGCAGACATTCGGAATTGTCGTAGATGTAATTGACAAAGTCGTTGGAATTCAAAAAGCAACAATTCAGCCGCCTCATCCACTTTTTGGCGATATAAACATAAAATATATTCAGGGAGTTGTTGAAGTAAACAACAGGCTTTATATTCTTCTTGATATAGAAAGAATTTTTGGTTCTAAGACAGAAGCTCAGGCGATTGAAGAAGAAAATGTTCGTATGAATATGGCACACAATGCAAAAGTTGCCGTAAAATCTTCTTTAGAAAAAGAATTTGTAAATTCTGAAAATCAAAAAACTTCTGTTTCTGCGGCTGAAACTAAGGTTGAAAAGCATCCTGGCGATGAGCTTAAGTTTATTACAGAATCTTTGGCGCAGATGAGAAAATTTACGGTTTCTGCTGTAAATGAACCTTGGCTTAAAGCTCGTTTTGATGCGTGGCAGAAAGAGCGTTCTCAGGATAAAATTCAACTTTCTTCAGCGGAAGATGCAGATGCTTTCTTAAAAAATTTTTATTCTCCTTGTTCAGGTGCTTGGTGGACAAAAGAATATGCTGATTCAATTTTTAAGATTTTGCCGGACAATGCCGCAAAACAGATTACTGTCTGGAATCCTGGCTGTGGAAAAGGAATGGAAACTTATTCACTTGCTTGTATTTTGAAAAAGCGCTATCCAGAAGCTAAGATTAGAATTTATGCGCATGACATTGATTTGCTCAATGTTTCAAATGCTCCGTTAATCAGCGTTCCTGCCGAAATTGCAAATGGCTGGTATGCTCCTTATCTTACGAACAAGGCTAATTCTGATTTTACTTTTACAACTGACATAAAAAATAGTATTATGTTTGAGTATCATGACTGTGCAAATACAAACTCTTTGCCTGTATGTGATATTATATTTGCAAGGGATTTGATTTCATTCTTGCCTTTGGCTTCTCAAAAAGTTCTCGAAACTGATTTTGATGAAAAACTTAAGGGCAATGGAATTATCATTCTTGGTCAAAACGAAACTCTGGAGGGAGAGGGCAAGTGGCTTGCTCATAAAGACGGAACTGTAACCTTTTTTACAAAATAAATAAAAATTGGGAGAATTTTATGAGAGTAGAATATATCAACCCATTCGTTGAAACTTCATTTCAGATTTTAAAAGAAGTTCTTGGTGGTGCGGATGTAAAACGCGGTGATTTGTATTTGAAATCGACCGCAATGCCAGTTATGGGAGTTGCCGCTTTGGTCGGCCTTGCTGGTGATGTTGAAGGACGTGTTCTGTTTGATATGTCTTACGAAACAGCATTGAACATTGCTTCAAAAATGAACGGAGAAACACTTGCTACTTTTGATGATTTGGCAAAGGCTACAATCAGCGAACTTGCAAACCTTATTACTGCGCAGGCAGTAACAAAACTTCATGAATTGGGATTTAAGTTCGACTTGACTCCTCCGGCGCTTTTTGCTGGAGAAAAAATGGAAATTGCTGCATTGGGTGGACAGACAGACAGTGTTGAAGCGCTGATTGTTCCTCTTATTACAGAATGTGGCAAAGTAGAAATTAACGTTGCGATTCGCGAACGTATGTAGAATTGAGGAGGCAGCAACATGAAAACTAAACAGGATTTCCCATCAATCAATGAGCGTCCGCCAGAAGGCGTAAGAGTTGACGGTACAAAAATTCGTGTGCTTATCGTTGACGACTCAATCTTCGTTGCAAAACAGCTAGGACAGATTCTTACTTCCGAGGGTTATGAAATCGTAGCTACGGCTGTTGATGGAAAAGACGGTGTTGATAAGTATAAGGAACTTTGTCCGAACGTGGATCTCGTTACAATGGATATTACAATGCCACGTATGGACGGTATTACAGCCTTGGAACAGATTATGGCTTTTGATAAAAACGCAAAGGTTGTAATGGTTTCTGCTCTTGGAAAAGAAGAGCTTGTAAAAAAATCTCTTTTGCTTGGAGCGAAAAACTATATTGTAAAGCCTCTTGACCGTAAAAAGGTTCTTGAGCGTATCGGTGCAGCTGTAAAGTAAGCGCACTTGATTTGTGTCAAATGTGTTGAAAAACTTAAAAAACCTGGTTCTTGAAGAATCAGGTTTTTTTTTGCATAATAGCACCTATGGCAGATAAAAAAAAGATTTCGATTCTAGATTCGACTTTGCGTGATGGCTCGCAGGGAGAAGGTATAAGTTATTCAGTTCAAGATAAGATAAATATTGTCATGGCTTTGGATGAGCTCGGAGTAACTTTTATTGAAGCCGGAAATCCCGGAAGCAATCCTAAAGACATGGAGTTCTTTATAGAAGCAAAAAAATTGCAGCTTAAAAATTCTAAAATCGTTGCTTTTGGTTCTACAAGGCGGAGGGATTTGGCTTGTGCAGAAGATGTTAATTTGCAGAGTCTTTTATCTGCTGATACGGAATATGTCTGCATTTTTGGAAAAACTTGGGATTTCCAGGTGACGGATATTCTTCATGCAACTCTTGATGAAAATATAGAGATGATTCGGGATACGGTGGAGTATTTAAAATCAAAAGGCAAGAAAGTGATTTTTGATGCTGAGCATTTTTTTACTGGATACAAGGCAAATTCAGAATACGCATTAAAATCACTTGAAGCTGCTGTAGAAGGCGGAGCTGTTTGTCTTTCCCTCTGCGAAACAAAAGGCGGCGCAATGCCGTCAGAATGTAGAGGTGCTGTTGAAGCTGTCGTAAGTCGTTTTTGCTCAAAGATTGAAGTTGGAATTCATACTCACAATGACTGCGGACTTGCTGTTGCAAATTCTTTGATTGCCGTTGAAGCTGGCGCTTCTCATGTTCAGGGCGTTCTTCTTGGATTTGGAGAGCGGGCTGGCAATGCAAATCTTTCTACGATTATTGCTGATTTGCAGTTAAAACTTGGATTTGAATGTGTTCCTCAAAAAAATATGAAGCTTTTGACTCCAATTTGTAAGAGAATTGCAGAAATTACAAATATTGCTCTTGAACCGGGAATGCCTTTTGTAGGTTCGAGCGCTTTTGCCCATAAAGCAGGAATGCATATTGACGCAGTTATAAAGAATCCTTTTGCATACGAACATATTGAACCAGAAACTGTCGGAAACGAAAGAGTTTTCTTGATGAGTGAAGTTGCTGGAAAAAGCATGATTGTTGAAAAAGTGCAGAAATTTGACAAATCGCTTACAAAAAATAGTCCTGTCGTTGCCGAAATCGTAAAACGTGTAAAAGAACTTGAGCATGAAGGCTATCAGTTTGAAGGCGCCGATGCAAGTTTTGAAATCCTTGTGCGAAAAACTATGGGAAAATATCAGCCGTTCTTTAATCTTCATTATTATAAAACAAGCGGTGAATTTCCGAGATTTTCTGATGACCAAAGCGCATTTGCTCAGGTAAAACTTGATGTTGAAGGTACTGCTGTAATTACTGCCGGAGAAGGCGACGGTCCTGTAAATGCAATGGATACTGCTTTGCGAAAAGCCTTGGTTCAATTTTATCCAGCTGTAGCAAAAATTCACCTTACAGACTATAAGGTCCGTGTACTTGATGGAAAAGAAGCGACTGCAAGCGCTGTCCGTGTTCTTATTGAATCTAGCGACGGAGAAAATTCATGGAGCACAATGGGAGTTGCAAGCGACGTAATTGAAGCTTCTTATATTGCTCTTGTAGATTCGTTTGAATATAAGCTTATAAAAGATTTGGAACGAAAATATTCAAGAATAATTTAAGTTTTGTAAAAATGAAAGCCGAAAGCAGTTTTTCTCTGGTTTCGGCTTTTTTTACGGTGTTTTCTGTTATTTGTAAAAAACGTGTTTCGATGTATAATAACCGCGACATTCTAACAGAAAATCTAAACAAATTTCTAAATGAGGATTTTTATTTTTTGGGAGCAAGACGATGTCCGTTTTTTTGCGCGATTTAAAACGCTTTTTGCTTGTTGCTTTTGGCGGTTTTTTGATGGCTCTGAACATTGTCATTTTTGTTCAGCCTGCTGATTTGTTTCCTGGCGGTTTGACGGGAATTACCTTGCTTTTGCAAAATATTTTCTTAAAATATTTTAATATTCACCTTCCGTATTCGGTTACTGTCTATGCTTTTAACCTTGTCCCTGTCTGGATTGGTTTTAAATTCATCGGAAAACGGTTTACTTTTTTTAGCGTAGTGATGATTTTTATTTCCGGTCTTTTTACGGATATTCTTTCTGGTTTTGAATGGCTCCATCTTACTGACGATATTCTTTTGTGCACGGTTTTTGGAGGAATTTTAAACGCGGTTTCTGTTGTTCTCTGTCTTTTTGCGGAAAGTTCTTCAGGTGGAACTGATTTTATTGCAATTTATATTTCAGAAAAGACAGGACGTTCTGCCTGGAATCTGATTTTTTGTTTTAACTGCATCGTTCTTTTTTTTGCAGGAATTCTTGTTGGCTGGGATAAAGCTCTTTATTCAATAATTTTTCAATACGCTTCAAGTCAAGTTATAGCTTTGCTTTACAAGAAATATTCAAAAATCACGCTTTTGATTATTACTGACAAAAGTGATGAAATTTATGCCACAATAAAAAATTTGACGAATCATGGCGCTACTGTTTTTGAAGGCAGAGGCGAATATTCTGGAAAAACTCATAAAATGGTGTATACGGTCGTTTCTGCGGCTGAAAGCGGAAGTTTGGAAAAGCAGCTGCGTACTGTAGATCCAAATGCTTTTATAAATGTAATCGAATCGAAAGATATTTTGGGAAGGTTTTTTAAAAGACAGCCTGACTGATTTTTTTTGAAAAATTTTCTTTCTTCTTTCTTTTGTTTTGAGAAAAACTGTCTTAAAAATTGCGATTTTTAAGTTCATTTTTGATTTTTAGCTTTATTTTCTTTATAATAAAAATATGACACAGGCTTTGGATTTTGATAATTGGACTGGCTACGATGACTGGCTGATTCAAAATTACGATAAATACGGAATAACTTTTGTAGGCGAAAAAGACGGAAAAATTCACGCCGAGTTTATGGACAAGGACGAATGGAACGAAACTGCAAAAAAAATAGAATCTGAAGAAGCTGCTTCTGAGAAAGAAAAATCTGAAAATGCCTAAATTTTTTTAGCAAGTTCAAGGGCGGTTTCAAAAAAGACTTTTTCTGTTTTTTGAGGCAGAACTTCGGAAAGTTTTTTTATGTCCTGGCTTAAATTTTCTTTTGCTGGAGAAGTTAAAATTACTTCGCAATAGCCTTTTTCGCGTTCCTGCTTTGCCGCAAGATTTTCTGTTTGGTAAACTTTTTTTACAAAGTTTTTTTTAGAAAGTTCTTTCATTTCTTCTTCTGTTAAAAGCGGAAATTTTATGTTCAGGACAAAATTTTCTTTTTGCTCGTCTTTGTTTCGAATTCCTGCGGTTTTTAGAATCCGTTCAAAAATTGTCATATTTTGCATCGCCGCATAGCTTGCGGTCATTCCGGAAAGCCTTGGATTTATTTCAATTACAAACCATTTTTTTTGAGAGAAAACAAGGTCAACCTGGGTGATTCCTTCAAAATCAAGCGAGGCTGCAATTTTTTTTAGAATTTTGTTTAAATCTTCTATTTTGTATTCAGAATTTGTTACAGGTCCGAGTTTTACGCTTTGTTTTGGAGATGTGATTCCATACTTGTTTACGCTGAAAATCATTGGCGGCAAAATTTTGTGTAAAAAACAGCCGCCGTTTTTTTTAGGCTGAATGGATTTTGAAAGAATTGATTCAATTTCCGTGCCAAACTGATCTCCTTTTATAAATTCTTCGATTATTCTGTCAGAAGTAAATTTTTTTGACTTTAACCAGTCGTGAACCTGTGAAAAATTCTCTAAAACGTCCATTCCGTAACTGCTTAAACCAGTTGTATCTTTTATTACGACCGGAAAGTTGAGCTTTTTGATTTCTGAGAGAAGTGCCGTTTTGTAAACGTTGCTTTTTACGGTTTTACGATTTCCTGCATTTATAAAAAGCGCATGATTTATGTACAAGGCTTTTGGCGTATTGATTTTTAACTGAAGGAGCTTCTGGTGAGTCTGCCATTTATCAAAGCAGGTGAGCGCGGTTTTTACGCTATGGCAGACCGTTTTTATTCCTTTTTGCCTTAAAAAATCTGCGACAAGAGCATCTTTTGCAGTGAGCCAGTCGAATGGTGTTACAAAAAATGTAGCTGCGATTGCAATTTCGGGGTTTAGAGAGTATAAAAAATCTGCAATTTCTGCCTCATCGTCGCTCTTTATGATTTCGTATTGGACGTTGTTTGCTTTTTGAAAATTTTCGCTGCCGCTTATATCTAAAAGAAACATTCCTGGAAGCTGTGTTGCAACGATAAAACTGTGTTCTGGAAAAGATTTTGCAAGCAGTTCCAGTTGCTGTGCGGAAGATGGAAAGTTTTTTACTACGGCTGTTTTTGGTTCAAAAATATTTGAAGAAGTTGAATAAAGAAGAATACGCATTGTCCGAGTATTATACGAAAATTGCAGGTTTGGGGGTAGAGTGTTCACAAATTGCGGATTATGTTGATGTTGTGCAAGGTTCTCAAAATCATTAAAATAAAAAATTATAATAATTGGTCTTAGGAAGCAAAATGAAAATTAATGGTTCTCAAATTGTTATTGAGTGTTTGATTGAACAGGGTGTAGACACTGTTTTTGGTTATCCTGGTGGAAATATCTTAAATATTTATGATGCTCTTTACAAAAATTCTGACCGCATTACTCATATTTTGACGGCTCATGAACAGGCTGCTGCCCATGCTGCCGATGGTTATGCACGTTCTACTGGACGTGTTGGAGTTTGCATGGCAACAAGCGGTCCTGGAGCTACAAATCTTGTGACTGGAATTGCAACTGCTTACATGGATTCTGTTCCGATGGTTGCTATTACCTGTAACGTTGGAACTCCTTTGCTTGGAAAAGACACTTTTCAGGAAATTGATATTACTGGCGTAACTCTGCCAATTACAAAACACAATTTTATGGTAAGACGGGTTGAAGACCTTGCATATATTTTCCGTCAGGCTTTTATAATTGCAAAATCTGGAAGACCTGGTCCTGTTTTGATTGATATTCCAAAAGACATTACAGCCGCAATGTGTGAGTTTGAACCGCTCAAAAAAGGCGATGACGGTTCTGCTGCTTTAGCAAAAGAAAATCCGAATTTCAAGCGGGTTATGAGAGTAAATGTTCCTTCCGACGAAGAAATAAAAGCGGCCGCAGAAATCATAAATAAATCAGAACGGCCGGTTATCTACGCTGGTGGCGGAATTAAGATTTCTGGCGCAGAAAAAGAACTTTTGGAATTTGCAGAGAAAGCTTCAATTCCTGTTTCTGAAAGCCTTATGGGACGCGATGTTTTTCCTTCAGATCATCCTCTGTGTACGTGGATGGTAGGAATGCACGGAACTCGCGCTAGCAATATGGCTGTTACAGAAAGCGATCTTGTTTTGGCGCTTGGTTCTCGTTTTTCTGACCGCGTAATCGGCGATCCAAAAAAATTTGCTGAACATGCGACTGTATTTCATATTGACATTGATCCTGCGGAAATCAATAAAAACATTCACGCTGGCGGTGAACTTGTAGGCGACTTAAAGTCAATTTTGTCACGTCTTTTGCCTTTAATCGAAAAAAAATCACATTCAGCTTGGCTTGAAAAAATTGACGCATGGAAAAAAGAAATTCCTACAAGCTATTCAATTGTAAAGCCAAACTCTGTAAATCCAAAATTTATGCTCGAAACTGTTCACAAATATGCAGGCGACGATGCTTTTATTACTACTGAAGTCGGCGAGCATCAGATGTGGACAGCCCAGTTCTATCCGTTTGAAAAGCCTCGTACTTTCCTTACATCCGGCGGTCTTGGAACTATGGGGTACGGCACTGGCGCTGCGATTGGTGCGCAGGTAGCAAATCCTTGTGGACGTGTAGTTCATATTGCAGGTGACGGTTCTTTTAGAATGAATTGCAATGAGCTTTGTACAATTGCACGCTATAATCTTCCAATCGTAATTGTCCTTGTAAATAACGGCACGCTCGGGAATGTCCGCGTATGGCAAAAACTTTTTTACGAAAAACGATACAGCCACACGACGCTTGATTTTGGTCCCGACTGGAAAAAACTTGCAGATGCTTACGGTGTAGGTTATGTAAAGGCAAACAATAATGATGAATTTGAAAAAGTCTTTAAGACTGCATTTGCCGAAAAAAAACCGTACATTGTCGACACGATTGTCGATATTGACGAGATGATTTTTCCAATGGCAATTCCTGGAAAACCAATTGATGAACAGATGATGTGCTGGGGAAACTAAAAATGGCGGAAAATAAAGCGCACGGAACAATTACAAAAGACAATCATGCTGCATTGTGGCACGGACGTTTTGCAGAAGGACCGGATGCCGCGGCAGTTGAGTTTGAAACTTCAATTCGCGTGGATGAACGCATGGCATTGGATGATATTCGCGGTTCAAAAGCGCATGCCTCGATGCTTTCTAAACAGAAGATTATTTCTGAAAAGGAAAATGAAGAAATTCAAAAAGGGCTGGATTCAATTGAAAAGGACTTAAAATCTGGAAGACTTTCAATTGATTATTCTGCCGAAGACATTCATTCATTTATCGAAGCTACTTTGACGGACAGAATTGGCGAAAGCGGGAGAAAACTTCATACTGGACGAAGCCGCAACGACCAGATTGCCCTTGATGAAAGACTTTACCTTAGACGCGTAATTCCTGAGCTTCAAAAACAGCTCGTTTCTTTAATAAAAACTCTTGCAGATATTGCTTCTAAACATAAAGATTCTCTTTTGACCGGTTACACACATATGCAGCACGCTCAGCCCGGAACTTTGGCGCAGCATTTGTGTTCTTGGGCGTGGATGCTCGTGCGTGATTATGAAAGGCTTTCAGACAGCCTGAAAAGAATCGCGCTTTCCCCTTTGGGAAGCGGCGCTCTTGCAGGTTCTGACCTTCCTTTGAACCGTGAATATGTGGCGGAACTTTTGAATTTTGATGGAGTAACACAGAATTCTTTGGACAGTGTTGCCGACCGTGATTACTGTATCGAATTTACTTCTGATTTTTCGCTTATTCAGATGCATTTGAGCCGCATGTGCGAAGAAATAGTCTATTGGTCTACGACAGAATTCGGTTTTGTTGAATTGAGTGAAAAATGGTCTACTGGTTCTTCAATTATGCCGCAGAAAAAAAATCCTGACTTTGCAGAACTGATCCGCGGACGGACAGGAAGGGTTTACGGCGACCTTATAAACCTTCTTACGATGATGAAAGCTCTTCCTATGAGTTATGACCGCGACATGCAGGAAGACAAAGCTCCTCTTTTTGATGCTCTTGATTGTGTTCAAGGAAACATCATTGTTTTTGAGGCGATGATTGCAAGTGCACGCTGGAACAAGGAAAAGATGGCTGCAAGTTGTGAAGGCGGTTTTGCAAATGCGACAGATGTCGCTGATTATCTGGTATGCAAGGGGATGTCTTTTAGAACTGCACACGGAGTCGCTGCACAGTGTGTCCGCCTTGCAATTGATACTGGAAGAAAAGCAATCGAAGAGCTGACGCTTTCAGAAATCAAGTCAATCAGCCCGCTTTTTGAAGAAGACTTGTTTGCAAAAATTACGCCGCAAGCGTGCATGCGTGCAAGAAAAACAACTGGCGCGCCAAGTCCTGAGCAAACAGAAAAGCAGATTGCATCTCTTTTTGCATTTTGCGAAGGAAA
>ERZ808275.822-NODE-822-length-10391-cov-4.588622_pt1 | contig 10391 bp, 9 predicted proteins | sample MGYA00520894_ERZ808275 | MGnify/ENA primary metagenome ERZ808275 (study PRJEB31516, sample SAMN03275598) | gut metagenome | biome: mammalia-associated habitat; material: feces | host: Papio cynocephalus | place: Kenya | collected 2012-08-03 ...
AGCTCACTATCATTACGAGCTTTATCTTGTTTTCTACATTCTTTAATACTGCCATATTTACTTTTCTTATGGTTATACTTTATTATCGCATGAGTCCCATAGCACTCTGCTTTACAGTTGAAGCGACACCCTCACCAAAGTTTCGGGTCGAGAAAGCCGTATCTCCCTCTGGTATCATCCACGCTGCCAAGTCTGGCACAAGGTTCAAGCATCTTAATGAAACGACTGATGCAACCAGAAGATAGCCGCAGGTCATAAAGGCATTCTGGATGTATGCCGTAATGGTGGTTTTGTCATCGGCTATTATCGCATTAAGATTCTCCACCTGCACACTTAATACTATATCGAAGAGAAGCAGAACATAGAAACCCACGAAGTAGAGCATCGCACCGTAGAAATGCACCGTCAGATACCTCGTCAGCCATTTCGCCCAACTGCTTTCCCACTTAGGCAACACCGAGAACGCCCATTGAATGGGACCAAATATGGTCAGCATTCCAAGCAGTATCTGTTGACAGAATATCGTGCTCCACCATCCGATTTTATATATGACAAGAGAGAAGAACATGACAATCTTATCCAATGCGACTATCATTCCTGCAAAGGTAGCCTTATCGGCAAGCCGTTGGGCTGTAGATACTGACTCTACTACTTTTTGCGTGCCTTCCGCTTGATTGAGCGCATCTTGATGTTCGGCATTCTTGATAATATCTGCCGTAACTTTACCCTCCGGGGCGATACTGTCAACCATTTCGTCTCGTTTCTTTAGCAGCGGCACCAACTCATTATACTTTGAACTCACCTGCTCGGCTTCCGCCTCATACAGGTCATGGGTATAACTACCGATGCAGTTTGGTATATATGCCAACGCATCGAGGATGCTTGCATTGCTGTTGCCGCCTATACCCGACATACTTGGTGGGTACCAGAAACACATGACGAGGGCAATGCCCAAAACTTTCATAATTTTGAAAACGTCGATAGGCTCATTCTTAACCATCATCTTGTAGGCTAAACCTCCTGCCACGATGATGGAGAACAAAGCTCCAAGTGCCATGCTCATTTGGAGAATCCACCAAAACGGTCCATGCGACCCGATAAAATCGGAGTTGCATAGGAACTCGTTGGTTTGGAAGACCACGTTGTCAATATCCTCGTCGAACAGGTCTATACCTATTGTGCTCGAAAGGTCACTGACAAAATCAGCCATTCCTCCAGTTGCACTTCCAGTGCTTCCACTGGCTTGCAATAATAATGATGTAAACATAATCTTTAAACTTTTTATATATTAAACTTAATAGTTGCTCGTTGACTACCTGCCAGTGGCTGTTCCGTCTGTTCCGAAGGCTGTCTGCCATCGTCTCAGGCAGTTTTGTGCCACGACCTTGTTGGAGGTGACACGCTCAATCTTTGTCTTGTTGCTAAGGATTTCTTTCGCCCTCTTGCTGTTTTTCCAAAATGAAAGTTGTTGAACAAGAAGGTTGTTGCGCTTTACTATATCTCTATAAATGGCAAGAAACTCCTTCTTTCGCTGCCCCATATCAAGATATGAATCTTGCATGTATTTAATCGCCGTCTCGAAACAGTTGTAGATGTTTCTCCAAGTTCTGTAATCCTCGGATGTGCCACCGCTTGAAACGATATGGCTGATATTATGGTTGAAAATTTCCAACTTTCCGTTGACCTTTGACTTTTCTACAGCCCAAGTCACATCTGAAATTTTGGAACGGCTCTCGATATTCAAAGCCTCTATCTTGCCTCTTGCTACATAGTCGGAATCAATCTTTGCCGCAGGGGTCTTCTCCGCATTCACCATCGCCATCACAGCAGTTCTTGAAACAAGCTTATTTGTTGCGTTGGCAGTTTTCTGATATTTCTTATGGAAAGTGTTGTAGTACCAGGCAGGAGACAACGCTCCTGCTCCTGTCTCCATTGTAAGGAACTGATTCATAATGTCGTTCTCATGGTTATATGTATATTCTTGCGCATTGGCAGAACTGACAGCCATAAACAACATCACTACCAGATATATGATTGAAATTCTTCTCATTGCTATATCTACTTTTAAATTGATTGTTCTTTTCTCCTACGCTCACCAAGAAGACCGCCACCTCCAAGAGTCTGCTTAGGGGTGTAGGATTTCTTTTCCTGCAAACAGGTGTATGCCTTGGCTTGGGCTTTCACCCAATCACCGTAGGCTCCATTCAGAATCTCCTGCATACTCTTGGCTCGGTATATCTCTTTTTTCCAAAAGCCCATGCGGACGGTCATATATCCCCACAACTCTGTATAGGCTGCCGCTATGCAATCGTCTATATTGTCGATGGACGTGTTGATTTTATCCAAGCACTCCATCAAGTCAAGAACCCTTGTCTCCTTTGGCGAGTTCTTGCCACCTATAAGCAACAAAAAATCATCGTAGGATGATTTTAATTGTTTAGCCTCCGCCTCAATGGCTTTCACGGTCTTCTTACTTGTGGTAAGAATGATTGTGTCGGTAGGCCAAACAGCACCATGCAACAATATTTTGTTGGTGTAGGTATCTACAAGTTCCCAATAGCCCTTGATGTTTGCCGACACACGTTTTGAAGCATTCACTGTATGAAATGCGGTTGCGCCAGTCTTCAATATAAGGTCAACGATATTCATACATCTACGGTATCTGTCCAATGTGTCACTGACCACCCTGTAGTCGTTCACCTTCTGGGCGTTAATCTTGTGATACTTCAATAAGCCAATTTCTGCCGCAGCACGGATTTCCAAAACCTCTCTTACCTTCTTATGGTTCTGTATCATCGCCTCCAATGAAGCAGGGTCGTTTTGGGCTTGCACTCCAATGGTCGTAAATACAAAGGCTGCCAACAGAAAAAATCTGATAATATAACGCTTCATAACCATATTGTTTATTGCCTGTATCATTATTGTTTATTGCCAGTGTTGTTATTTACAGTTGTGCTGTCCTTTTTCGTGCTATTCGTCTTACTCATAGCAGCAATACTTGCGTCCTCCCACCGTTGCAAGCAATACTCGGCGATAGTGCCTCGTCCGCTTCTTGTTACAATATCGAGAATCTGATGTTTTAGGAAATCAAGAAGGCTCTGCCTTGCTTGCATCACATGCTCCAAGAACACAAGTTGTGCGTAAATCTCGGTCAACTGATATTCCACATCTCTCGCTATGTCAAGACGGTCGCTTGCCCAAAGCAGATGAATGGAGTTGTCTGACTCGTCATCCGAATTGTCAACCTTGTTGGAATACTCATATTTGACACTGATGCTACAGTCGGGCATGTCTTCCATCAATTCCTTCAGACGTTTGTTCACCTCATTGGTTCGTTCCTTTTCTGACTTGTTCATGTCGAGTTTCATAACTTCCACCACATCCTCGGAATTGGACGTTCCCGAAAGGGTGAACTCCACGGACAGTATAGGACGGTGTATTCTGATGCCAAGAAAGTATTTTGGCTTACGAGCCAGTTTCAGCACTGCCGTGTAAGTGACATTCGCTTTCGCTGACGGACAATAGGCATGTCTTACAAATGTATATTCGTCACTGCCGTTGACCCACTCACCATCATCCTGCCACTGCAACTTATACATGGATTGCAACTCCGCCATGTTACTTGGAATACGGTAAGCTCCATCCAAATTATCCGACATGTCATTATAGTACTCCTCCAAATTTTGATTAGTTTGGTTGAGCATACTCTGTGCAGTAGCCAACTGGCTTTGTAACTGTCCGTTGGCTGCGTCAAGAGCATCATACTCATTCTGCAACTGGTTAGCCAAAGGATAATTCTTCGCTTGCTTGGCTGCTCGAATCTTGTCAATCAGTTCCTGCTGCTTCTTGTCATTTGCTGATATTTGCTTCTTCAAGGAATTTACCTCGTTAGTGTATTCCTTTTGTTTTTGCAGAAGTTCTTTGTCATCACCGCCAGAAGACTGCTCTGGATTATCAGCCATTGCTAACTTTTTTGACAGTTCTATCAAACTGCCTTTCTGATCCTTGCTGTTCTCCTTCCAGTTGAACGAGCCTTCCGCAAGGTTGGCTCCGCCGCTACAGTTGGCTACGAAAGATACGGTATTGCATCCTTCCATCTTCTTCTCGTCTGCCATTTCATAGAAGCGAGGAGAGTCGCTGCCAAGCTTATAAACTACTCCATGATTTACATCCAAAGAGTCTAAGTTGTCATTGTAGCTTTCCAGTCTTACTTTCAACTTTTCCATGAATACATCTTTGTCCATACTTTGGGAATCAAAGATTTCCTCATAGACTTCCTGTTTGATATACCAAGAATCGGTGACTTTCATGCCCATGGCACGGAAACACCCCCAGCCCTTGCGATTATGACCTCCCCATTTGCCTCTATAAACAACTCTGTCTTCATGGTAGTCGGTGTATGAAATTGTTACCTTGTGCCCAGGGTTTGCTTTTTCATACTCCATAGACTTAGAATCATTCCATCCAGAATAACTTTGGGCGTTTTGTTTCATTTGGCTATAATTCTTGGAATAATCTACATGGGGAAAGCCACTGTTGTAAATTTCGTCATAACTTGCTTTTCCATTTAATTTTGTGGAACTTTCGATCCATTCATCCCATCCTGTGAACCAATTCATGTTCCCAACGGTGCCTGAACTTGGTTCTCCTTTAGTAGGGATGTAGTTGACGAGAACTTTTGAGCCACTATCCTCTGTATAAATATACCATCTTTGTGTATAATACTGACCTTTCAACTCCTTTAGGTAGTTGGTAATATACCCAGTAAGATTATAGTCATCTATCTTGAACAGCTTGGCTACTCCTGCGGCATCAGGAGTGACTATAACCTGCATAACAAGGTCTTTGACACTCGCACCATTCTTCACTTTCTCATAGGTGTCCTTGAACTGGTCATACATCTTCCAAATTTCATTAGTTGAAGAATGGAAAATGTCACCTATCTTGGAAGCCTTCTCTAAGTTGGCGTCCACGGTTTGCCTACCCGCATTGGCAATGACATTGCCAAAATTCTTCATGTCTTCCTTCAAGTCATCCTTAGACAAGTCCTTGCCAAAATCACCAAGTTTGTCAAGCATTGTCTTCCAGTCAATATCGCCAAGTTTGGCAAGGTCGAAGATTTTCTTCAACTCGTCGCTGACAACAAGAAATTGGATGTCCTTGAATGATAGCTTTCCATTGGTGGCTACCAGCTCAAACTCCTTGCAGAGATTTTCTACATTCGATGTCGTTTTGAGCAGGTAAGGCCCCCAATAGAGCGCATTCTCTGGATATTTGATGAATTTTGCTGCAACGGTTATGAATTTCGGCATTATGCCGTCTTTCACAAGGCTATATATGCGCTTATAGTAATAGTTCTCCTCCGAGGCGAACAGCCCCGGATTGCGCATTGCTGCCCTGTCATTCTTCTTGGAAATGAAAATACCTGCCATTGCGATACCGCCGCTTTTGTAATGGCTGAAAATGGAGTCCAAGTCAGTTGCATTTGCATCTTCCTCAGCAGCCTCCACTTCATACGCTGTACCCATTGCAGTGATGGTCGTTACATCTATATTTATGTTGTGCCAACTCAACGCAGATGCTGTCTGCATGACTATCAACAACAATATGAGAGCTATTATTCTACGCATAAGCTATTATTTTTTATTCATTTGATTATACATTTTTCCTTCTTTCATAACGAGTTTGGAGAATGATGTGCAGTCAAGACCGCTTTCCTTCCAGTCTTTTACAAACACCTCTATGCCATGCTGATAGCTGCCTTTGAACTGTTTCCTGTAAAACTTGAAGGCTTCTTTTTCCACTTTTTCGGTGGTGTAGTTGATGTAACACTCTGGCGGTTCCTCAACACCGTACACCTCGCCAAACTGACCTCGCTTGATAAATACCTCTTGGAATCGTGAACGTCCTTCGTGGTTGTCAAGTCGGTTGATGGTGAATATCTTCTTGCAGTCTATATCTGTAAGCGAGAGGGTTGCCTTGATGTCCTCAAACTTATCCTTGAACTTACTCTGGTCAAGAAGCATGAACACATCGGAGTTGTTGATAATGGCTTCCTTCACGATAGGTGAGGAAGTAATATCCTGTATCTCCTGTGTAACGACACCTACCATCGCCCAATGCTTACGTGCTGTCTTATACAGATATTTTATATAGTCTGCCATCACTGGCGTGGCAATGGCTTTCCATGCTTCCTCAATGACAAGGCATTTCCTGCCTTTCTTGATACGCATCTTCTGTGTGAACACATCCATGATGATAAGGGTGAGGATAGGGAAGAGAACAGGATCATCCTTCACCTTGTCAATCTCAAAGACAATGAACTTCTCATCAAACAGTGCATTGTCAATATCGTTGTTCAAGATGCTCTCGTTCTCGCCACCCTTATAGAAACTCTGGAGGATTGTTGCAAAGTTGTGGATGTCAAACTGAATGTTCTGCTGCTTCATTATCTGAGGAATGCGCTCTATGGCAAATTCATAGTATGAGTTGAAACTCAACTCTTGCACCTTCAACTTCTTTTTCTGACGCTCTATCTTGTCTATCTCACGCTCTATGCGCATGAGATATTTATTCTCTATCACCTCTGGAGTAAGACGCTGTAAGACACGTTTGGCACGTTCCTTCTCGCCATCGGTTGCTGCACTGTCATTGATGACAGCTTTCAACTTTGGAACACGGCGTTTGTCCTTCTCGGACAACTCTCGATATTCAAGGTCTTCGATGCTGCCAATATCATAATCATCGCCATATCGCTCTTCCATCTCTTCCTCAAACTTGTCATACTCACCGTTCTTCTTGTCTTCGAGAAGAAGTTTCTCCTTCATTTGCTTTCGGTCTTCTTCATTGAAGCCCTTGAATGGATTGAAATATTCCTCGTAGTATTCCACGATGGTCTGGTTGATGATGGCATCTTCAAGTTTGGTAGGGAACTCCGCTCCTTTGAACAACTGGAAGATAAGGCTCTTCAAGAAGTTTTTCTTCTCGCCGAAGTTCTCATTATACTCAACATCCGTTATCTTGAACGGATTCATGGATATAGGCTTCTCCTTAGAGTAGCTAATGTAGGTTCCGCTAAAGTAACTGCAAAGTCCCTCGTAACTGTCACCTGTATCTACTATGACAATATCCGTATCCTGCTCTCGGTACTGGCGCATGACTGTGTTCATAAAGAACGACTTTCCTGAGCCAGAAGGACCGAGAACGAAGAAATTTGAGTTGTTGGTATATCTCTTCTTTCCTTCCTTACCCGATGTGTCAACCGCCAACGGCAAACCTTGACGGTCTGTGTAGTAACATTTCAAGGCAGAGTCATCGCCTTCGGCTTGATGCTCCTTATACATAAGGCAGAGGGCTGCCTCTGAAAGTGTGAGGAACTGGTCATAGTCTTGGTTCAAGCGGAAGCAGTTGCCCGGAAAACTTGCCACAAACAACTCCAACTGGTTGTAGGCTCGTTTTGATATATGTATATTATATTTAGCAAATATGTTTTCCAAACTGTTTGTCACTTTCTGGAAATCATAGTCAGCATCTGTCTGTACGATAAGATTATAATGCGCATATACAAGTTGTTTACCGTTACGTGCCAACTCGTTCTGTACAGCGTTGATGTCCTCAACTGCTATCTGGTTGTTCGGGTTAGGGATGGAAGCGTGACGGTTCTTCTTTTTGTCAAGTTTCATCTGCTCCCTCTTCTGGTTAGGGAGGAATATCACTTGGTTATAGACGATAGAGCCAACACCTGGCACATGGTCGATGTCTGCCAAAAGGTCTTGTGAAATGACGGAATTGTTCACCGACACATCCGTGTATGGGCGTATATTGCCTGGCAGTCCCACATTGTCAACGTCCAACAGGCTATATACCTTTATCTGTTTGTTTCCCATGCCAATCTTCTCGCTGTCAACCTTGAAATCGGTCATGGAAACATTTTTGTTCTTAAAGTCAAATGCAAAAAAGCGGTCTGCATATTCCTTGCATTCCGCAGCCGATAGGAATCGGCAATTTATCTCACCGCTCTTCAAGCGGTCTGATACTTTCTGTATCTTTACAAGGAAGTCTCTCCATTTGCCGTTGTCGTAGGCATGGATGCCTCCTTTCTTACCCTTTTGGGTGATAACGAGGTAGGTTGTAGCCTCCGTGTACTCACGTCCGTTGAAGAAGCGGAAATAAGCCTCCGAAAGAAAAGCCTTCTTGCCGCCTTTCTTTTTCTTGCCAGCAACCTTGCTTATGTCAAAGTTCTTTCTTACGAAAATGTCCTGCTTATGCAGGGCATAGCCCTCTCCAAGCACCTGTATGACGGATGCCATGAGAGTTGTGAAATCATAATAACTATCTGTGTCGGCTGAATATTTCTTTATAGGATTCTCCATTTCCAAGACAGCCGAATAGTCTCCTTTCTTGGTGTAGATGACACCTTTGTTCTCTACATCCTCTACACTGAAATAGATGTCCTCGAATATCTTGGCTCTTTTGCCACCTGTGCCAAATGCCCAGATGGAAAGTGCCATTCCAGAGAGAATGGAAACAAATACGAGAATAACAATTATAACAACCATATATACATTAACTTAACATAAAAATACATCAATATTGGGATGAATGGGCAAAGATGAATATGCCTGTGGATGCCTTCTTGGAGTGAAGTCCCTTGTGTTGCTTGATGAATATCATAGCACCACCGAATCCCAAAATTGATGTTATCAAAACTAAACCTACCAAAAAACCGAAGACTATATAGCCTATCAGAAATGATAGAAGACCGCCGCCTACAGTGGCTGCCGCCCAATAGATGTATCTGCCACGAAGACCCAGAAATTCAAGGGGCTTCTGTAGCCCCTTGAATACTGGATAGTCCGGGTAATCTGCCCTTTCTTCTGCCATAATCCCAACAAATTAATTGCCGGTAATTCCGAAGAACAATGGCAAACTCTGTGCAGCGGCGATGAGGAAGATACAAGCACCTACAATCATCATGATACTCTTCTTGACATCCTGCTCCTCGTTGTTCATCTTGATGTAAACTGAAATGGCACCGACGATGGCAACGATACCTGCCAAGGCGTAGCAGAGATTAGTAACGACAGGCACATACTTCTTCAACGAGATGGTTGAATTTTCAATAGCACTGATACCAGCTTGGGTGTCTTGAGCAAATGTAGATACGGTGAATACGAGCAAGAGTGCTGCAACCATTGCCACACGTGGGTTCTTAACCAAAGACTTTGTCTTCTTGAACACTACGGCTGCTGCTCCCTGAGCGCAAGTCGTGAACTTTGTAATTGATTGATTCATTTTTTTGTTTTGTAATACTATATGTAAATAAAAAATTAAAATAATTTATCCGTAACTCCGTAGTGAAATCCGAAGAATGCTGGCATTACGATTGTCGCAAACAACAGAAACAGAATGCTGCCGAAAAGCATGATGATACTTTTCGTGAAACCTTCTTCTCCTGCTTGTATCTTGACATAGATACTTGTGGCACTGTAGAGAGAAAACAAGGTTGCTATGGCATACAACAGTTGCAGGACACAGGAACACATTTCCAAGACATACACAACCATGTTATATAGTCTTCCGCTGCTTCCACTGTAATCAGTGGAGCCGCAAACGGCAAAAGCTTCTTGCGCAAAGAGGAACATTGCCAATAGTAGAAATAGATATTTCTTTCCTTTCATAGCTATATCTTTTAATATCTATACAAGAGCCTCCTGTTCACGCATCAAGTCGGCTTCTCTTTCCTCATACTGGTCAGCGGTCATGTCAGCATCAGAATGGATGTCCAAGTCTGCGGCTTTCTCCTTTGCTTCTTTTGCCACGTTATAAAGCTCATTGTTGTCTGCGGAAGCTATGTCTTCTTGCGATACTTCTTGCTGACCATTATCAAGCTCGTTGTTATCGTCAGCTGGAGTAGCTGGAGCTTGGTCAGCCTGTGCAGCATCCAAGCCGCCTTCCTCGTCAACATAAGTTGGGGTCTCATCCACTATATCTTCCTCGCTATGCTTGCCGTCAAGAGAGGCTATGACCTCCACATTTTCCTTCTGTTGGCTCTTGCTGCCAAACAAGTCCATGCTTATCATCACTGCATAATAAATGACATAGACGAATGTTAGTATCGCTGCAAAAATTCCGAATGCATTCATAAATTTTGTTATTTTTTCGTTACTAATTTAAAATTGGGTGCAAAGGAACAACTTTTTTTTCAAATAAGCACCAAGAAATTAATTAAACACTTATATTAACATTAATAAATTAATATTATGCTTAATGCTTATCAAAATGGGGGGTATAATGTTAAAATCTAACGATTTATTTTTCGTATCTATATTTTTGTTTCCGTTTCTTGCCTCGACCTCAATTTTTTAGCATAGGAATGCGCCGTGCATCAT
>ERZ808275.826-NODE-826-length-10356-cov-4.554509_pt1 | contig 10356 bp, 7 predicted proteins | sample MGYA00520894_ERZ808275 | MGnify/ENA primary metagenome ERZ808275 (study PRJEB31516, sample SAMN03275598) | gut metagenome | biome: mammalia-associated habitat; material: feces | host: Papio cynocephalus | place: Kenya | collected 2012-08-03 ...
AAGCACCAAGTAAAAACTAAAAATCGTATAACGATATGAGAATCAGCAAATTTACCCCCCCCACAAATGGGAACATAACATTCAAGGAGATATTAACTCGATTTAGAACCGAGTCTATAACTGAACATGATAAAGGAGCCAAATTTGAAAAACTTATCAAGAGATGGTTTCTTACAGATCCTGAATATGCGAATGTCTTGGAGAATGTATGGCTTTGGGAAGAATTCCCTGGAAAAGCTAGTTTGGGTGGGGCTGATTTAGGCATAGACCTTGTAGCAAAGACTGACGACGGAAAGTATTGGGCTATCCAGTGTAAGTGCTATCAAGAAGATGCTGTCATGAGCAAGAAAATGGTAGATTCGTTTATTGCGAATGCCAATCGTCAGTTTGTTGACGATGAAATGCATACAAATCACTTTGATAAGTTATTTTGGGTTTCTACGACTTCTCATTGGGGTAAGAATGCCTTGGAGAGCATCAAGAATCAAGCTATTCAGTTTGTTCCAATTTATACCAATCGTCTTCAATATTCCTCTGTCAACTGGAAGGAACTAGTGGAGGGCAAGCAGGGCAAAGATGCCTTGCTTGCAGGCAAGGCTATGCGCCCACATCAAATCGAGGCATTGACGAAGGCTCATGAGTACTACAAAAATCATGACAGAGGCAAGATGATTATGGCGTGCGGTACAGGTAAGACTTACACTTCTCTTAAGATTGTGGAGAATGAGACGAAGGGTAAGGGCTTGGTGCTGTATATGGTGCCAAGTATAGCCTTGTTGAGTCAAGGCCTTAAAAGCTGGACAGAGGATTCCCAATATAAGTTGAAGCCAGTTTGTATCTGTTCAGATGCCAGTGCCTCTCAATATGGCGATGATGATGAGAACAACCTGCTGGATATGTCTTTTCCTGCTTCTACGAATGTAGATACTATCGTTAAGCAATTGAAATTTTATCAAGACAAAGGCGATTTTATCGTTGTGTTCTCAACCTACCAGAGCATTGATGTGGTGTCAAAAGCGCAAGCTAAGTTGCTGCATGAGACGAACGGAAAATATGGTAAATTTGATTATATCGTTTGCGACGAGGCTCATCGTACAACAGGTGCTAAATCAAAGAACAAAAGTGAAAGCCACTTTACGAAAATTCATGACAACGATTTCATTCAGGGAGTTAAACGTCTCTATATGACAGCCACCCCTCGCTACTACAAAGACAGCGTGAAAAAGAATGCAGAGGAGAAGGATTTTATCCTTTGGAGTATGGATGACGAGAGTATTTATGGCAAGGAATTTTACCGTATCGGATTTGGCAAGGCGGTGAGCCTAGGCTTGTTGACTGATTACAAAGTGCTTGTACTGACCGTTTCCGAAGATGAGTTGTCGGATGATTTGAAGGCTGGCATCAAGAAGGATACGGAGCTCAATGCGGATGATTACACCAAGTTGGTGGGCTGTGTCAACGGACTTTCCAAGCGTATCAAGGGCGACAATGGCGCTACCTTGCAGGAAGACCCATCCAAGATGCATCGTGCCGTAGTGTTCTGTTCTTCCATCAATCGAGGAAAACGTAGCACTGGTGGCATCTGCTCTACTGAGTTTGCCGAGGAATTCCCGAAGATAGCACAACTTTACAAGAATGATGTGCAAGAAGAGGAAAAACAGCAAGTGGTAGATGTAGAGGCTCAGCATATTGATGGTACCATGAATGCACAATTGCGAGCAGAGAAACTAGAGTGGCTGAAGGAAGAGACTGGAGATGATAATAAATGCCGTATCCTGTCGAATGTGCGTTGCCTTTCAGAGGGTGTGGATGTACCTGCGCTGGATGCTGTAATCTTTGCCTCTGCTAGAGATAGCCAAGTGGATGTGGTTCAGAGTGTCGGTCGTGTGATGCGTAGCTTCCAAGGTAAGAAATATGGTTACATCATCGTTCCTGTAGTCCTACCTCCAGGAGCTAATCCTGATGATATTTTGGGCAAGGAGAGCCACCGCTTCAATGTGGTTTGGGATATTCTGAATGCCCTCCGTGCGCATGATGACGAGTTCAACGCCACGGTCAACAAGATAAATCTGAACAAGAACAAGCCTTCCAAGGTGGTGATAGGCACCATCCCTGGTCATACCTTTGCTATGCGCAATGATGGCGGCGTGAGCGGTCATGATGCCGATGGTGAGAACGCAGATATTCAGCTTTCTCAGGAGGATATCGCCAGACAGTTGGAATTGAAGTTCGGACCTTTGCAAGATGGTATCTATGCCAAGTTGGTGGAGAAGGTGGGCGACCGCCTTTATTGGGAGAACTGGGCAAAGAAGGTGGGCGACATTGCACAGAAGTTTATTTATCGCATCAACGAGTTGATAAAGAGCGGCAAGGCTGCCAAGGAGTTTGATGCATTCTTGAAGGGATTACAGCAGAATATCAATCCAAGTGTGGATGAGGAGCAAGCTATCGAGATGATAGCCCAGCACATGATTACACGCCCAGTTTTTGATGCTTTGTTTGAGAAATACCGTTTTGTGGAAAACAATGCGGTAAGCCGCTCTATGCAAAAAATGCTCGACCTTTTGGAGAAGGAGGAGCTAGATAGAGACACCGAGGCTCTTGCCAACTTCTATGCGGATGTGCGTAAGAATGTGAGCGACATCGACAATTTGGAAGGTAAGCAGAGTATTATCAAGAGCTTGTACGAAAAGTTCTTCAAGGGTGCATTCCCTAAGACCGTGGATAAATTGGGTATTGTCTATACTCCTGTGGAGTGTGTGGACTTCATCATCCGTTCGGTCAATGATATCTTGAAATCAGACTTCGGTTGTACCTTGTCGGATGAGAACGTGAATATTCTTGACCCATTCGTGGGCACAGGTACGTTCATTACCCGATTGCTACAAAGTGGACTCATCAAGCCTGAGGACTTGGAGCGCAAGTATAGACAGGAGATTTTTTGCAACGAAATCGTTTTGTTGGCATACTATATAGCAGATGTCAACATCGAGAGCGTATTCCATGAATTGATGAATCGTGAGAAGTATCTTTCTTACGATGGCATCTGTCTGACTGATACCTTCCAAATCTCTGAACATGAAGAGGGTAAGATAGATAACTCTTGGTTCCCAGAAAATTCTGTGAACGTAGATAAGTTGAAGAAACTGCCTATACAAGTGATTATTGGCAATCCACCATATTCTGTAGGACAGAAATCTGCAAACGATAATGCGCAAAATCAGAAGTATGAGCATTTGGATGCTCGTATTACAGAAACATACGTAGCACAATCAGAGGCAGGCTTGAACAAATCCACTTATGATATGTATATCAAGGCTTTCCGTTGGGCTTCAGATAGATTGGCACAGAACAAAGAGGGTGGAGTCATCGGCTTCATCAGCAATGGTGCATGGCTTGACGGCAACGCTAATGATGGATTTAGAAAATGTTTGGAAAAAGAGTTTTCGAAGATTTATGTGCTGAATCTTCGAGGCAACCAACGCACAAGTGGCGAGCTGTCACGAAAAGAGGGTGGTAAAATCTTTGGCTCAGGTTCTCGCACTCCTATTTCCATAACCATCTTGGTAAAGAAGCCTAACCAATCGCAAGATTCTAAGGCAACTATTTATTATCATGATATTGGTGATTACTTGACAAGAGAGCAAAAGCTGTCAAAGGTCAAGAAGTTTAAGAGTATCCAAGGTAAAACTTTGGATTGGACAGTCTTGTCACCAAATGAACATGGAGATTGGATTAGTATGCGCAATGAAGGATTCAATGAGTTCATTCCACTTGCTCCTGAAAAGAAGTTTATGGCGAATGCTAAAAGTATGTTTATGACTTATGCAATTGGAATTGCTACAAATAGAGATGCTTGGGTGTATAATTTCAGCAAGATTCATTTGTTTAAAAATGTTTCTCGAATGGTTGATTTTTATAACTTGCAAGTTGAATATTGCCAGAAATCTAATGTAAGTAAAGAAAGTCTAGAATCTTATATAGAAAAAGATGATACCAAAATTAGTTGGACAAGAGGACTTAAAAAAACTCTATTGAAGGGGGAGAAATTGAGTTATGTAGATGATGCACGTACTGTATTATATCGTCCATATTGTCAACAAGAAATATGTTATAATGAGTTGCTAATTGAGAGCCCAGGATTGAGTAACAAACTCTATCCTATGAATGCTTCTGTTAATAAAGTAATCATTATATCGTGTGTCAGTCAAAACAAACAGATGTCTGTTTTAATTACGAATCATGTGACAGATTTGCATGCTATTGGTGATACACAAATATTCCCTCTCTACTGGTACGAAAAATCGGAATTTCTCCAGCTCTCCCTCTTCGACGAGGAGCCACAGGCGGAATACGTCCGCCGAGACGGCATCAGCAACTGGATATTGAACGAGGTGCGCAGCCGATTAAAAATTAAGAGCATCGACAAGGAGATGATATTCAATTATATCTATGGCTTCTTGCACTCACCAGAGTACCGCAGTGCTTTCGAGGCAGACTTGAAGAAGAGCCTTCCACGCATCCCTATCATCGAGGACGTGGATGCCTTCAATGATTTCTATCAGGCTGGTAAAGCCCTCGCTAAGTTGCATCTTGACTACGAGAATGTACCAGCCTACGAAAGCTTAGAGATAGAGGATACCTATCATGGCAAGGATGCGTATGAACACTATGCGGTAAGTCCGAAGATGAAGTTCCCGAAGAAAGACCAGAAGGATACCATCATCTACAATGATTTTATCACTATCCACCATATCCCAGCCGAGGCATACGATTACATCGTGAATGGTAAGTCAGCCATCGAATGGTTGATGGAACGCTACGCCATTACCATCGACAAGAAGAGTGGTATCAAGAACGACCCTAACGACTGGTCGAGGGAGCATGAGAACCCAAGTTATATCTTCGACTTGGTATGTTCCATCGTCAACGTGAGTGTGAAGACTATGGAGATAGTTGGTAAGCTACCAAAGTTGTCGTTCAATGGAGCAGAAGTAAGCGTTGACATCGCTGGTAGAATGGGCGAAATCTCAGATTCCGCCAAGAAGGAAATGACCATCGCCACCGAGGACAACACGCTCTACCTGCAAGTAAAGCAAGAAGAGTTCTATCACATCATAGTGGAAGAAGCCCACACCCTGGTTCGTCCAATCACGGAAAGTTCAGCTTCTCGCTATCTCGCCGTCAACGAGCAAGGCGTTCCGCTCTATAATAAGCAGAATGTGAAGGAAGGCGAGCGTTATTATCTGAATGACTATAACGCAGGCAAGTTCCCATACGCATTGAGAGAATATCGCTATATCAAAATGGTAAATGGCAATGCTTCCGCACTCATCGCCATTAGCAGGATCAATCTCCATGCAGAGAACGTGAAGGGCAATATGGCTCAATGGAACGTAGAGCTGACCTTGGGAGAAATATTGAAAGTAGAAAATTACATCATCAAGTAAAAACGATAAAATAGATTTTTCTTATGTCACCAGAAGAAATAAAAAACATACTGAACATTGCGACATGGGTGCTTGTCGCAGTCATCGTAATATCCGCTTTTGTCGCATACGGATATATTGCAAGTCAGAACAAGCAGAACAAGCTCGTCGCCAAAAGAAGATGGATAGAGAGCTTACCTTCGTTCGTCTCGACGGAAGGTGTGCTTGGCACCTTTGGCGGCATCACCTTGGGCTTGCTTTTCTTTGACACACAAAATCTCAATGTGAGCATCCCTTTGTTGCTGAGTGGTTTGAAAACTGCTTTCTTCACTTCCCTCGCGGGCATGATAGGCTCGTTGTTGCTGAACAGGAAGGTGGCAAGCCTGTATGATAACTTGGACGTGAAAGGCGAGAGCGCAGACCAAACGGCGTATTTCTCTGCCATGCGTGCCAATATGCAACTCTTGGTGAAATCCATGGATAAGCAAAACGAGCTGTTGCAAGGTATGAATACCGTTATGTCATCACTCAAAGACAATGTGTCGGGTATGGACACTCGCATAGAGCAGAAAATGGAATCTCAGCATCAGGTTCTCATCCAAAAGTTCGACAACTTGGCGGAAATCATCAAGAAGAGCAATACCGAGGCTCTGGTCGATGTGATGAAACAACTTACCGAGGACTTCCAGAAGCAGATGGGTGGTCTCATACAAAGTTTGGTGGAGCGCAACTTCGACCAACTCACCCAGAGCGTGGAACGTCTCAACTTATGGCAACAGGAAAATAAGGAGCAAGTGTCTAGGCTCATCCAGCAATACAAGGACATGGAGAGCGACATGGAGACTTCTTCCAATACGCTTGCCAAGGTTTCCGCCGATACGCAGAGCCTTGTCGGTGAAGGTGGCAAGCTGGGACAGCTTGTGGCTGCGCTCAACCAAGTGATGATAGTGGATAAGACTTATCTCAACGTGGCACAGAAATTGCAGGAGACTGCCGACCTCACCAAGGACAACATGGTGAAATTCGATGATTCCACCAGCAAGCTCAACGAATGGGTGCGCAAGCAACGAGACTTCGTGGATAGTGTGCAGATGCTGATGGCCAAGTTGGAGGAAATCAGCAAAATCAAGGACTATGGCGGTGAGTTCTGGAAGGAAACCAAAAACAAGATGGAGGAAGGCGTGGGCTTCCTCACTAATGGCTCACAAGAGATAGAGAAGCAATTGAATAACCTCGATGAGCGATTCTATCAGCGACTGAGTTCCACACTGGCGCAGCTGGATGCCTGCATCCAAGCCATGGTGAAGGCTTCCAAGAGCAAGACGTTCTAATTTTTAAGGAGGATTGAATATGTCAAAATCGAATGTTTGGATGTCGGTCTCCGACTTGATGACAGGCTTGATGGTTATCTTTCTCTTCATCGCCGTGGCATATATGATTCAGGTGAAGGAGAACCAAAATGTATTGACAGACTATGTGGATACAAAGACTAGGTTGCACGACAAGTTGGTGGATGAATTCAAGGATAAGTCGAAGGAATGGGATATGAGCATTGGCAAGGACTTGTCGATGCGGTTTAATAACCCTACAGTGTTGTTTGCCCAGGGAAGTTCGGAATTGACTCCTCAGTTCAAGCACATCTTGGACGAGTTTATTCCTCAATACTTGAAGATTCTCTTGGCAGACAGTTTGCGCAGTCATATACAGGAAATTCGTGTGGAGGGACATTCCGACAATGTACCTTTTCCGCAGCTCCATCCTCAGCCTTTCATCGCCAATGCGATGCTCTCGCAGCAGAGAGCCATGGCGGTGCTGATGTACATCAAGCCCATGTTTGAAATCTATCCTGCCGATGAACAGAGATTGCTGGAATACTGGTTTACCGCCAATGGACTCTCCTATGGCAAGGCTCTTAACAAAGAGGGCGAATATGCGCTCTTGTCGAAAAAAGACAAGGTGATAGACAAGGAAAAATCTAGGCGAGTGGAGTTTAGAATCATCACGACTGGCGATGAGGTGCTGGAGAACTTTGTGAAGAAAAATACTAAAAAATAATGCCTATGGACGAATTGGAACCCATATTCAGTTTTGAAGGGCTGAGAAACTATTTGAACAGCATCGGCATCAAGGTGGGTGAGGCGACGAGTGGATACAAGCCTGTGCCTGTAGAGGACGTGACGGTGGAGGCCATTCGCAGCGGCAAATACACCTTCGAGGACGATGGCATCTATATCAAGGATAAATATGATGAACTCCATAAGGTCTTTCTATATAAGATGAACTACCACATGGGCTATGCCAACAGCAAGCCCGCCATGCACATCAGAAAATGCTCGGTGATACAAGATTTCATCAACAGGGGCAGATATGCGGAGTATCGCTCTGCCAATACTGAGACTGTACTGGTCAAGGACATGGATGCTAACTTTAGGGAGATGCATGTGAGCAACTTGAAGCTATGTGGATATTGTCGGAAAATGATTGCCGCCGAAAACCCAGAGAGCAAGGTGAGAAATTCGTCCGAATACGTCAGGCTACTGAAGGAAGCCGATGCGGAAGAAAACCTATCACAGGGCGAGGTCGATGTAGATATCTTTGGCTATACAAGAGACTGGCAAAGGATAAGCCGTGCCTTTCGTGAGCATCATGACTGGACTTGCGAAAGATGCGGTGTGAAGATAGAGAATCCTTGGGACTATCAGTTTATGCATGTGCATCATCGCAACGGAAACAAGACGGACAACAGAAAGGCTAATTTGGAGTGTCTTTGCATCAGATGCCATTCCCAGGTGGATGCCGTGCATCGAGAGAACTTCTCGACTGGAGACAGAAAAGAAATGTTGGAAGATTTCAACAGGAGGTACCCGAAAGCCAAGGATGATGACTTGCCGTTCTAACCCTCCCTCATTTTGCTCACTTCCCCCATCCGCCCATCCAACCAACTGCAAACCAACGTTAAATACTTGCTCATTTTAGGAAATAAGGATTCCCAATACATTTGCAAGGCTCGGATTTATTTTCGAAATTTACACTCGGAAACAAATTCGGGCGATATGAAGACAGGACGCAACTATATCAATTCCTATGCCGACAGGCTGATGAGGGAACGCATGGTGGGGGAAGCCGGGGCTTTTCTCGAACACCTGATGAGCGTGGAGGTGACAAGCCCCAAGCTCATCAAGCAGGAGTTCGGCATCGACTACAAGACCATCAAGGCGCTCAGAATGGCGAATCCTTCCGTCTCCTTCGAGACGCTCCGAAAGTTCGCCTACGTCTTCGCCTTCTACCTCTGCCAATGCAGAGAGAACATCGCCAACAAGCAAAAATGGGTCAACGGCAAGGACGAAAGACTCGCCAAGGTCGATCGGCTCATCGATGCCTACAAGGCTATCTATGGCGTACAAGCCACCTTCTGCCTCGAACTGGTCATGCATCAACATCAAGACTTGCGAGAAATCGTAAACCATGAATAATGAGGGTAAGCATAATCGGGAACTACAAAAAAGAGAGTAAATAGAAAATACATTTATAGACAATCGCATTTTAACTTAAAAACCAATCACACACATGAAAAAGTATGCAAGCCCTGAACGTCGTCATGAACTGCTCAGGGATTTCTTTTCCAACGATCCGTTCTTTCAAGAAATGGATGCGTTCGTCACCACTTACGTGATGCCTAGTTCTACCAAGCCGAGGCTCAAAGCCGTCTGGCTCGCTGCCATGGAAGACATGGACAAGGTGATTATCTTCCGAGGCATGGGAGCCGATGTCGTGGACATATTCCGCAAAATGTGGGCGGAGCGACGAGGCAAGTTTACCAGATGGGGAGAGGCTACAGTTTACCTCCTCGTCGCCGACTACCTGTTGTCGAAATACAACAAGTCTGCCTTCCGTAACTTGGTCAAGCTGAAAAACATGATCAAAAGATATCTCTTTGTCTATTGGGCTCCAGGCGATACCCGACAAGACGTGAAGAGACTCAGAAAAGTAGGGTCTTATCGCAGCCAAGAAGCTCTATGCCGCATAAGCGATTTCTTTGATGCGATACATGGTCTTTGGATTTTGGACGAAGGATACAGAGGCTGGATTGATTTGGAGGAGGATTTTGCCGATGAGCTACGACGCTATCAGGGATGAGCAGAAACGCATGAGTATTTTCATCGACATTCTCATGGAGGAAGACTCGCTTACGGATATAGCTTTCGTCAGAAGGCTATTGGAGAAATATAACCGAAAGAATGGTAACCATTGCGACAGACAGCTTGATGAACTGGACGAACGCATCAAAATCAAAAGGAAAAACATGAATGAGGATTTTTTGAAAAGATTGTTGGAGAGTGGGAATTTTACGCTCAACCAACCACAAATCAACCTAGGCGGAGTAAACACTCAGTCTAACCATTATCATGGCAATACGGTGACGAGGCATGATGACGCTGACCCTGCCCATGAGAAGGCGGAGAATGATACTGCCACCGAAGAGAACGGGGAGATGCTACAGGTGCTTTATTCGGAGGAGGGATGCAAGGTGACAAAGGGATTGGTGAACAGCCATTTGCTCGACGAGAACTTGCAGCCATTGGGACTCTCGGGCGCAGAAATGGCGGTCGTCGCCTCTGAACTATCGAAGAAACTCAACATCAAGTATCAATGGAAAACATTTGGGCTCTTGTGGAACGTGAGCTCTACTACCTTGCGCCGTTCCTTCTACAAGGCGCAGGAACAGCATAAGACGCTCGACTTCTACAGTCGCATCAAGGCTGCCTTGGCATAAGCCTTCGTTCCCCTTGACGTAGGCTCTCGTACCCTTGGTATGCCTACCACTAGTGCCTACCACTAGTGCCTGCTACGTGGCAGGTAGATATAAATATTTCATCGTACCTTTGCCCTCGGAAATCAGAACAACACCGATTCTGGTTTCCGGGGG
>ERZ808275.830-NODE-830-length-10336-cov-3.781831_pt1 | contig 10336 bp, 9 predicted proteins | sample MGYA00520894_ERZ808275 | MGnify/ENA primary metagenome ERZ808275 (study PRJEB31516, sample SAMN03275598) | gut metagenome | biome: mammalia-associated habitat; material: feces | host: Papio cynocephalus | place: Kenya | collected 2012-08-03 ...
AAGTTTTAATAGTGCGTTTTCTGAATCTTTTTTACACAGAATCCGAATATTTCATTCAGGCGGTCAACTCCAACAAGTCCAAGCTTGTCGCGGATTTTTTCGTAAGTGATTTCTCCGCCGGAAAAAGCTGCAACCTGATCAAAGAGCGTGTACGAATCTCTCATTGAGCCTGTTGATTCTCTTGCAATCCAATAAAGCGCTTCGTCTTCTGCCTTTATTCCAAGTTCGCTGGCGGCTTCTGCAAGCTGCTGTTTTACTTTTTCAATTGGAACAAGCCTAAAATTGAACTGCTGGCATCTTGATTTTATTGTGGCTGGAACTTTTTGGATTTCCGTAGTTGCAAAAATAAAAATGCAGTATGGCGGCGGCTCTTCAATTGTCTTTAAAAGCGCGTTGAATGCTGAAGTTGAAAGCATGTGAACTTCATCGATTATGTAGATTTTGTATCTGCATGAATTCGGTGGAAACAAAACTTCATCTTTTATCTGGCGAACATCATTTACGCTTGTATTTGAAGCTCCGTCTATTTCAATTACATCGAGCGAAGAACCGGCTGTTATTTCCTTACAGGCTGCGCATTCTCCGCACGGAAAAGCTGTAGGTCCTTTCTGGCAGTTCAGGGCTTTTGCAAGAATTCTTGCAGTTGATGTTTTTCCGCATCCTCTCGGACCTGAAAACAAATATGCGTGAGCTATTTTTTTTGACTGAATTGAATTCTTGAGGGTTTCTGCAACGAATTCCTGACCAACAAGATTGTCAAAATTCTGTGGACGACGCCTTGTCGCTGTAACTTCGTAAGCCATACGCTATAGAATACATTAAAAAATCAATATTTACAACGGCAGTTTTTAAAGGGAAATCAACCGTAGAATTTTTGTTTCCTGTTCTAAGCGGAACGTGCTTCCTATTCAAACAGGAACGGCATTTTTGCTTTAAGCGGAATCACTTTCCTGTTAGAGCAGGAACGTATTTTTTTTTGTTCTAACTGAAATGTTTTCTTCTATTGTATATTACGTCAATTTAAATCTGACAGGGTATCTGTATCTTACAGCGCAAGGTTTTCCGTTGATTAACGCTGGGACACAATCTATTCCGTTGAACGCTGCCACTGCCGCTTCTGCAAATCCGTAGCCGGGATCTTTCAGCACGTTGATTTTTACAACTTTTCCCTTGGAATCTATAAAAAGTTCAAGCACAACTACGCCTTCAATTTTCTGTTTTTTTGCCATCTGCGGATAGGAAAGTCGGCTTAGAATTTTTTTTGAAGGAAATGCTGGTGCTTTTGAAATCTTGTGCTGAGGAACATAGTCTGCGAACGGCTCAGGCTCTGCTTCTTGTTTTTGTTGTTCTTTTGCAATTTCCTCTTTTTTCTCTTCGATTTTTTCGCTTGCTTTTGGCTCTTTGTGCTCTGCAAGTTCAGCTTCTCTTTTTGGAGCGGATTTTGGTTTTGGTGGCGGCGGAAGATATTCCTGTACATCAACGAGCTTGAAAACTTTTGTCTCAATAAAATCTTGCTCTTCAAGTTTTTTTTCGTTCTTTCCCTTGAAAATACAGAACGCTCCGATGTGAAGAAGAATTGTTACGATAAGTATGAGCGGCTTGTAGAATTTTTGGCAGATTCCGCAGAATTTCGGCTTTTTCATTTTACAACTCCTTTACCACAAAGCTTACAACTCTGTGCTGAAGCGACTGCAAAACGGACACAACTGAATTCACATATTTATAAGGCGTGTTTTTATCTGCGATTATGTGGACTTGCACATCTGGATGCTTGGCAATTGCGGAAACAACAAGGGCTTCCAGAAGTTCCGGCGTTGCATTTTGCTTGTTTGCGCTTACAGTTCCGTCTTTTTGAATCCAGATTTCAAAGTTGTGTTCAAGACTTGTCTTTTGCAGTTGCTTTGCTTCGGAATATTCAATGTGTTCTTCATAACGCTGGTTCATAAGCGAAATCAGCATTATAAAAATCAGCAGGAGAAATCCTATGTCCGACATTGAGGAGGTTGTTATGCTTGCTTTTCGTTTTTTGCGTTTTATGTTCATACACTGTCTTCCATTTTGAAGCAGAAGTTTTCTATATTAAGATTTCTTATCTCATAAATCACATCGACTACATTTTGATAAGGAGTTTCGGGATTTATAGAAAGAAGAAATGTCATGTTCGGCCATTCTTTTTGTTTTTCCTGAAGCGCGGTACAAAGCTCTTCAAGGCTTGCGTTTTTTCCGCTGAGAATTAGAGTTCCATCTGCATTCAGTCTGGCTTTAATAAGGTCGTTTTGCTGCACAACTTTCGGTTTTTCTTTTGACGGCAGATTCAGCACAAATCCCTTGTTCACATTGAATCCCGCAATCACAATGAAAAACACAATCAAGAGAAAACTCAAGTCCTGAAGCGAGCCTGAGCTTGTGTCTTCAAACGGTCGTCTTTTGCTTTTAATCATTTTGTGCACCAAGAAGTTCTGGAATAATGTCGTTTACGGCTTTTGAAGTTTCGGCGGCAAAGACATCGACTTTCTGAACAAAAAGATTGTAGGCGACAAGGGCGACAATCGCAATTATAAGTCCGAAAACTGTTGTAATTAAGGCCTCGTAAATTCCGCCTGCGACAAGTTGCGCATTTACATCTGTGGCGTCCGCAATCGACTTGAAAGCTCCAATCATTCCTGAAACAGTTCCCAAAAATCCTGTGAGAGGCGCGAGTGAAGAAAGAGCTGTAAGATAATTAAAGCCGTTTTCCATTCTACGGATTCTTTCCTGAGCTTCACTTTCCGCAGCTTTTTCCATTCTTGACTCTCCGAATTTTGAATTCTGTAAAAGAGCTAGAAGAACTGTTGCGGCAGTTTTTTTGCGGCTGAATGAAGAAAGAAGTTGTTCCGCTTCGTCTTTTTTGTTCTGCCTTAAAAGTTTTTTTATACTGTTGCTTAAAGATGAAACATTGCAGTCGTGCCAGAAAAGATAAATGCAACGTTCCAAAACCAGCGCGAATGTCGCAATGCTGAAAATAAGAAGAACCCACATAAAAGGTCCGCCGAGTTTAAAAAGTTCAACCAAATTGAATGTCATATTTTTCTCCCATAAAAATCGGTTTTTTATCTGTCATTCTTGTGCTTGGCACGGGAATGACACTTAAATTGCTGTTCTTATCAAAACTCGAAATTAAGGCTAATAGCTTATTTTAAGTCCGAGTGAAATCATCGGAATTCCAATGTTGAAGTTTGCGCTTGAAGTGTTATCGTCTTCTTTTCCTGTGCGGCTGTTGAATCCTTTTTCGCCTTTTGGACTGTAAAGATTCAGGAAAATATCCTCTGCGCCGATGTAGTATTCAAGCGTTGTCCGTGATGATTTTCCGACTTTTTTCTTGTATCCGAGCCTAATGTCAACTGGACACGAAATCTGCGTGCGCAAACTATCGCTGTAGAAGCTGTTCCTTGTATAACGCTGAATTACAGTTCCGTCTTCAAGTTTTGCCGGGTAGCAGTAAATGCTGCTGCTGTCTTTTTTGGGAGTTCCTGTGGCGAAAGTTCCTTTTACAGTGAATGTCCAGTGCTCCTTGAACTTGAAGTTTGCAACAGCATTCAGCGTGTGGAATCTGTGGAAGTCAGGATAGTACCATTCATCAAGCGGATCGCCGTAATTTGTTGTCTGGTCGTCATAAAGTTTTGTATATGGATTTTTGAATCTTGCCATTACAAACGAGTACGAAAGATAGCCGTCCCATTTTTCGCCGTTTTTCTTTTCCAGCATAAGGTCGAATCCTGTTGTGAATCCTTTTCCGTTGAATCTTGAATCAAGTTTTATATCCATTGGATCTGTGTCGTCCTCTACAGTAAACATTCTGTTCAGGTAGTGCTTGTAGTAGCCTTCAAGTTTAAAGTTCCAGTCCTCGTTGAATTTAAGCTCAGTTCCTAAGACGGTGAAAATTGCCCTGTTTGGACTTACATCTGATTCCTTGAGTCCCATGTCTTTGCTTGCAACAATCAACTCCATTGGAACAGAAGAAAAAAGTCCGCAGCCTGCGCTGAATGAAACTTTGTCAAAATGGTCTGTGTAACGCCACGGTGTGCAGTGCAGAACTGCCCTTGGATTAAACACTGGTTTTGCATCCAGGCTTAAATCAGCGTTGTAATTTCTTATGTTAAGCTCGTCAATGCGTAATCCAGTTTCTCCGTTAAAAACAGATGTTTCTGTTCCAAAATTCCAAAGCACATAAGCTGCTGATTTAAAAACATTATTTCCTTTTTCTTTTATTGAATAATCGATTTCGTAAAAGTCAGGGTACGGCGAATCTTTCTTTAGCTGCTCGTTCCAGCCGTGCATTTTTTGTGTAGTGTCGCTTCTGCTCCACATTTCTTCTGCTCCGACTGCAATTCTGTTGCTTGCATTAAGCTCCATTTCGCCTTCAATTTTTCCCTGAATCTGATGGGCAATTATTCGCTCTTTTTGGCTTTCGTTCTGTGTGTTTAGGTGATATTTTTTGCTAGCCCTTGCCTCATCGCTTAAAAGAGAACCGTACTGCTCAAGAAAATCATCGTTGTATTTAAATTCGCCGTCAACAGTTCCGCTGTACGTCAAGTTCTCGAAAGTCCAGTTATAACTTGCAAGAGCCTTGACTTGTGTGTTGTCGCTTGGAATCCATTTTGCGTTCAATGCTGCAAATGCGGTCTGCATACTAAAATCAAAGTCCGATGTTGTGTGTTCGCCATCGTCAGTGTCGTCTGTTTCAAGCCCAACTCCATCGCTTCCGTAAAATGCGTTGAAAGTCAAGTTCAGTTTTTCCGCCGGATTCCAGTAAATTTTTGTGTAGAAGTCGCGGATATAAGGAACGGTTTTTAGCGCGTCTGTAATTTCATTTGAACCGCCAAACATTTTGTATGCTCCAATGTAGCCTTCAATGTAAGTAATTTTTCCGCCTGCAAAGACTCCAAAATTATTTGTTACTGGAAGCTGAATAAATAAATCTGTCGCAATAGAAGTTATGTTGAAATCAAAGTGAATTTCTTCGCCCGGCTGAACTGTTGTTACTTCCATAAGTCCTGAAAGAGCCTGTCCATAGCGCGCCGAAAAAATTCCGTTGCTCATCTTTACGCTGTCTGTCATGTGTGGATTGAAGATTGAATATGCGCCGCCCCAGTGCCACGGATAAAGAATGTAAACTCCGTCAAGAACAGTCTGCATTTCCCTTGGATAGCCTCCGCGGATTGAAGGTTCGCTGTTCCAGTTACCGTTGAAAGTTACGCCCGGCATTGTCTGCACGGAACTCATAACGTCTTCAACAAGTCCGATTTGCGAAGTTGTCTTAATCTGCTCCTTGTCCATTACGACAGAAACTCCGCTCACTGCTTCTTTTTCCGGATTTGCGGTTTGCTCAAGAGTAAGGCCTTCGCCTTCCATTATGATGTCGTCAAAATTGTCATCAGACTGCATTGCCTCTTGTGCTGCCTGCGCATGAACAAAAAAACTTGAAGCGAAAAGTCCCAGCGCGATAAGTAGTTTGAATACCTGGTTCATTTTTTTCTCCCATTTGTACTTGAATAATAAAACTTAAGAAGTTTGGCACTTATTTTGTTAGTTTTATTGAATTATATAAAATGCATATCGTTTGTCAATATATTTTTAGTAATTAACATTAATATATTTTTGTTTTAGAATAAAATATTAATGTAAAACGTAGATTTTAAAGTAAACATATAATTTTGTGGACAAAAGAAAATATAATTTGTGTTATGTCGCGTTTTTTAGGTGATAAGTTGCATAATTTGAAAGATGAATTTTTGCAGATGACAATTTTTCTGTTTGCTGAATACATTGACAAGCTGATATTTTTCATATAAACTCTCTTTTACAATAACGTATGTTATTTTTATATCTTATAATCTTTTTGTTTGTCAATACAGAATAAAAAAAATTTCTAAAAACACGTTGTTGTGTTATAAACTTTTATGAAACATCTTGTGGAGTTTTATTTATGAAAAAGATTTTTTTGCTTTTAGCTGTAACTTTTGTTGCTGCAATCAATTGTTTTGCAAATATTCAGTTTAGCTTCGATGTTGTTGGAAAGCCTATCAATCATTCAGAAATTGAAATTCCTACTGTGCGCGGAAAAAATTTAGATGACTTTACAGGCTCGATTAACAAACTGCTAGAATTTGGATTTGAAGCGGGGATTGTCTATTTTGTTGAAAAAGAAAATTCAGAAACTGGAAAAATGCTTTTTAGTTTATTAGATGAAGATTCTGCAGAAAGTCAGCAGGAAAACCAAACGGACAGTTCAAAATATCAATGCGGAATTTATTTTGATGTTGAAATGCTTTCTTACAGAAATGCAATAATTAAAATAAAAGAAGATGACAAAACAAAAAAGACTTTCAATGACAAAGTTAATGGCGGAGATTATTCTTTGGCTTTGGGATTTTGCGGCCGCTACAACAAGTCTGAATCTTTTTTCTTTGATTTTAAACTTGGACTTTACGGAAGCTATACTTCATTTGAAAACAAAGACGATTCGTATAATTTAATGTCGCTTGCAGGCGGATGTGAACTCGGAATTTCTGTAAATTACAAAATTCTAAAAACTTCAAAGTTTGCAACGGCGCTTTCCTTGGGATGCGAAATAAATGCTGGTTCTTGCTTTGGAACTTTAAGTGAATCTGGCTATGATGACACGACATTTGATCTTTTTTCTGAATCTACTGAAATAGGAATAGAAGTTCATACAGGCGTAAAGTTTATTCTTTAAAAACTGAAACTCTGCATGGCAATTTCGCGTCGGCGTTCATTGCGCTTCAAGTCCTAGAATTTTTAGTTGGTTACTCTAAACAAAAAAAAGGATACTTCATTACGAAGTGTCCTTTATAATTTTACTGGGCCATCTAGGACTTGTCTTGCATTCGCCAGCGTCCGTGCTGGCTCATTTCAGACCGGCTTCATTCACTGCCAAGGGCATCCTGCCCTTTTTTCCTCCCGTAGGTCGGCGTTCATTACGCTTCAAGTCCTAGAATTTTTAGTTGGTTACTCTAAACAAAAAAAAGGATACTTCATTACGAAGTGTCCTTTATAATTTTACTGGGCCATCTAGGACTTGAACCTAGGACCAAGGGATTATGAGTCCCCTGCTCTAACCGACTGAGCTAATGGCCCGAATGTCAAATATTATATCTGAAATTTTACATTGGGGTCAATAGCAAAAATGTTTTCTTCCGCTAGATTTTGAATTTCGACAGGACGCTGTCCATGACCTTTATGCTGTCGTGGGTTGTCTGCGCCATTTCGGAGATGTTCTGAGCGGAGGTGTTTATTTCCTTTACGCCTTCGGACATTTCGTCCATGCTTCCTGCAACCTGCTGGGCAAGCATATCAAGGTTTCCGGCTGCGGTGGCGACATTCTCAACTGCGGCGGACATTTCCTTTGCGGTCTTGAGAACTGTCGAAGTCGTGTCGTCCACGTCCTGCAGATTCGCCAGAACCTGCTTTGAGGACTCATGCTGGCGCGACATTGTGCTATCCACATTCTGAACAAGCGATTCGGTGGAGCTGACTTTTTCAGTTATCTTTTCAAATTCCTTTACGGAAATTTCAGAAGTCTCAACAACCTTTGCAATCACCTGACCGATTGTCTCAAGCTCCTTTTTGATTGAATTTGACTGCGCGGCGGAATTCTCGGCAAGTTTTCTGATTTCGTCAGCAACAACGCTGAATCCCTTTCCGGCTTCTCCTGCGTGTGCGGCTTCAATTGCGGCGTTCATGGCAAGAAGGTTCGTCTGCGAGGCAATCTGCGAGATTACGGAGTTCGCGTCGGCAAGATTCTTGGACTGCTCCGCCATGTTCTTGATTTCATCCGCCATTTCGTTCTGGCGCGCCTTTCCGGAATCAGTGATGCGGATAAGCTCCTTGTATTCTCCGGCAAGGTTTGCGACGGATTCCGACATTTCCGCGATGTCAGCAACCATTTTCTCGATGAAAGAGGACGATTCCGTGATTTTTGCGGACTGGTCTTCGATGTTCTTTTCAAGCGAATCTATTCCGCGGCTTGAGCTGTCAAGAATTCCCTGAACTTCATCAAGCGTCTTGTTCTGCTTTTCAATCTGATTTTTTACGCTCAGAATGTTCGACATAATCTGGGAGACCGCGCTTGCCGATTCCTGCGAAGTTGAAGCCAGGCTTGTTCCGATTGACTCAAGCTGGGATTCCGCCGAATTCACGTCCGCAAGAAGGCTTCTCAAAGTTCCGATAAAATGGTTTACGGAATCTATCATCTCGCCGATTTCGTTCTCTTTGTTTGTGTCTATTTTTACTGTAAGGTCGGAAGTGCCGGATTCTCCGTTCAGGCTTCTGAATGCCACAGACGTTCTTCTCAAAGGCTTCATCACAATCTGCAGAATTATAAAGAGGATTACTCCAAGGCTTGCAAGAATCGCAACAATCACAACAGGAAGCGCAAGACTAACAAGGTGCGATGAGCTTTTTGCAAGTTCCTTTAAATTTATTCCGAGGTAAAGCATGGCGTTTCCGTCGTCGCTGTCAATCGGGCTGAAAACCGTCGCGGCAACGTTTCCCTTGTAGCGGTCAATCAGCTCAAGGACGTGGCGTTTTTCGTAGACTTCACCGATGATAAACGGGCTTCCCATTTTTCCGCCGGTCTTTGGCTTGCCGTTTTCGTCAATGTCTGAGCTTTCAACGCAAGTGTCTTCTATAAAGATGTTCATACTGCATCCGAGCGTGGAGCCGTATTCCGAAATCCATTCTTGGTCTGAAATTTCCTGCTGAATCAAAAGGACACTTTCGCTTATCGCCGGAAACTTTGCGGCTGCGGTTGCAAGAACCTCGTCATTTTTGAGAGAGACGCATGAATTCAGTTTTCCACCAGCTGCGGCCTTGAGCGCGTTCTTTTCGGATGCAAGCGAAGCAGAACTGTTCTTTCCGGCTGAGTAGATTGTCTCACCTGAAGTTTTGGCAAGAATCACGCTGTAAAGCTCCGCTTCTTCCTGAGCTTCCGAAAGCCTCTTAAAAATTTCGTCCTGGGATGAAATGCCGCTCCAGTCAATCTTGTCCTGAATCACTGAAAGTTTTTTCTCAAGATCTTCCCGCCGTGAATCAAACAGAACGTGCATCCTGTCCGAGCTTGCTCTAAGCTCCGTTTTTTTCATTCCGGTAATCTCGCCCGAAATCATCTTGCGCAGAACCAGCGAAACGCAGACCGAAACAACAACTGAAAGCACAACAGAAATAACAACAAGCACTGAATAAATAGACTTCTTCTTTTCCATAAAACACCTGCCGGGGATTTTTCGCCCCTTTTTATATTATTCAGCTACGGGGTGAATGTCAATTTTTTTTTGCTTAACTAAACGATATTTTATTGATACAATTTTAACATGAGCAATGTAACTACGATTATTCCGACGCCTTCAACTTTTAAACGTGTGGTTCTTGTTATTGCCGGTGCAGTTATTTTTTCCATGAATCTGAATTCTTTTGCTTATGCGGCAGAACTTTTTCCAGGCGGATTTGCAGGAATTTCGCTTTTGATTCAGCGCGCATTTTTGAAGTTTTTCAATGTAAAAATTCCGTATACAGTTTTGTATTTTGCGCTGAATGCCGTTCCGGTTTTTATAAGCTTTAAATACATTGGAAAGAAGTTCACAATTTTTTCTTTGCTGATGATTGCAGTTTCTTCGTTTCTTACAGATTTTATTCCTTCAATCCGTATTACGGACGATTTGCTTTTATGTTCGATTTTCGGCGGAATTTTAAACGGACTTGCCATAACTTGCTGCCTTTACGCTGATGCTACAAGCGGCGGAACGGACTTTATTGCAATTTATTTTTCTGAAAAAAAAGGCATGGATATGTGGAACATGATTTTCGGAATGAATATTTGCGTTCTTGTTGTGGCTGGAATTCTTTTTGGCTGGGACAAAGCTCTTTATTCGATTATTTTTCAGTTCAGCTCGACTCAAATTCTAAATGAACTTTATCGCCGCTATCAAAAAATAACGCTTTTTATTATCACAGAAAAACCCGACGAAATGTACCATGTTGTAAGGACTTCTACAAACCATGACGCTACAAAATTTATTGGAACAGGCTGCTACAAAAATTCAGAAAAGACAATGCTTTATACGGTTGTTTCTGCGGATGAGCTTGGACCATTGAGCCGTGAGCTTAAAAAATGCGATCCAGCCGCTTTTATAAATGTTTTAAAAACAAAAGAAATTTTAGGGCGGTTTTTTACAAGAAGCAAAGACTAAGCGTTTATTAAACTTTTCCGCAGCATTTGAGAAGAAAAAATATGTGCTGAATTTTTCGGGGAAGAATTTTCCGCAGAGGCTCGGTGCTT
>ERZ808275.831-NODE-831-length-10327-cov-3.825935_pt1 | contig 10327 bp, 8 predicted proteins | sample MGYA00520894_ERZ808275 | MGnify/ENA primary metagenome ERZ808275 (study PRJEB31516, sample SAMN03275598) | gut metagenome | biome: mammalia-associated habitat; material: feces | host: Papio cynocephalus | place: Kenya | collected 2012-08-03 ...
GGAAATATTCTTTTACGTAAGTGATTTTTGAAAGAGTCTCAAGCGGAACGCCTTTGCGGATTGCTTCATAGAGCTGGAAATATCTTTCAGAAGAAGCGGTCTTGAGCATTTCGCAAAGTTCGTCGGCAGATTTTTTGTTAAAGTCTTTTGCAAAGCCGAGACCAGCGCGTCCGTTTTCGAGACCGCGGATTGCTTTTTGGAAAGTTTCTTTAAAATTCTTTCCAATCGCCATGACCTCGCCCACGGCTTTCATTGAAGTTCCAAGCTCGTCCTTTGCTCCGCGGAATTTTTCAAAAGCCCAGCGAGCAAATTTAAGAACAACATAGTCTCCGTCAGGCGCGCCGCCCAAAGTGTATTTTTCCAAAGTTCCATCGCGCCAGTAAGGAATTTCATCAAGCGTGAGACCGGCAGCAAGTTTTGCAGAAATCAAGGCAATCGGAAATCCTGTCGCCTTTGAAGCGAGAGCCGAAGAGCGCGAAGTTCTTGGGTTGATTTCGATGATTACGATTCTTCCGTTTTTAGGATTGTGCGCAAACTGAACGTTTGTTCCGCCGATTACGCCGATATTCTCGACGATTTTAAATGCCATTTTCTGGAGTTTCTGTTCAAGCTCCTTGTCAATCGTCATAAAAGGAGCGGCGCAGAAAGAGTCTCCTGTGTGAACTCCAACCGCGTCAATATTTTCGATTGTGCAGATTGCGACCATCTGGTTCTTTGCGTCGCGCACAACCTCAACTTCAAGCTCTTCCCAGCCCAAAATCGACTCTTCAATAAGACACTGGTGAGTGAGCGAAAGGTCAAGGCCGTTTGAGACAATCGCGCGGAGCTCCTCGACATTGTAGCAGAAACCGCCGCCGGCTCCGCCCATCGTGTATGCAGGACGAACAACAAGCGGAAATCCGATTTCCTCGGCGATTTTTTCCGCGCCCTCTACAGTATGGCAAATATCAGAGCGAGGAGTGTCGATTCCAAGATTCTTCATTGTCTCCTTGAAAATCTCACGGTCCTCTCCCCGCTCAATCGCGTCAAGATTAACACCGATTACTTTTACACCGTACTTGTCTAGAACACCAGACTTGTTAAGCTCCATCGCCATGTTAAGTCCGGTCTGACCGCCCAAGTTCGGAAGAAGCGCGTCCGGCCGTTCCTTCTCGATAATCTGGCTTATTCTTTCGACATTAAGAGGCTCAATATAAGTCGCGTCCGCCATAACAGGGTCGGTCATAATTGTAGCCGGATTTGAATTCACCAAAACAATCTTGTAGCCAAGCTCGCGCAAAGCCTTGCAAGCCTGAGTTCCCGAATAGTCAAATTCGCATGCCTGGCCAATAACAATCGGGCCTGAACCGATAATCAGAACTTTCTTAATGTCGTCTCTTTTCATATATACTCCTAAAATTTATAAAAACCAATTTTATTTTTAGGAGGGGAAAGTCTCCCCCTCGCTCCAAAGCCAAGCCGCTATGCTTTGTTGGCTTTTCCACTACCCCCTCTCCTAGGGCTCCGCCCTAAAACCCGGAAGCATCGGTTTTTCAAAAAAAAAGCCCGTTTCAAAAAGAAACAGGCTGACAAATTAACAGATAAAAACAATATGAGCGCAAACTTTAGTAATGAGAGTTGAACACATTTTTACATTGCGGCTAGCCATACTAAAATTGAATGTTACAGGATTTGTCAAAAAGTTTCAAGAAAATGCAAGTTATATTTTTTTGAACTTTTGCTTGTGGTATAATCAGTTTTATGAAATCTCAACTTACAACTCTTTGCTATATCGAAAAAAATAATTCTTACTTGATGCTGCACCGCGTAAAAAAGCAGAACGACATAAACCACGACAAATGGATTGGAGTCGGTGGTCATTTTGAGCATCATGAAAGTCCGGAAGACTGCCTTTTGCGGGAAGTTAAGGAAGAAACCGGACTTACGCTCAAAAAATTTGCTTTTCGAGGAATTGTCACTTTTGTTTCGGATGAAGACGAGGCTGAGTATATGTGTCTTTATACTTCCGACAAATTCGAAGGCAAACTCATTGATTGCAGCGAAGGCTGTTTGGAATGGGTTCCGTTTGAAAAAATTGAAAGCCTTGAACTTTGGGAAGGCGACAAAATTTTTCTCCGGCTTCTGCACACAAATGCGCCGTTTTTTTCGCTCAAATTGATTTACAAAAATGGAAAACTTGTAGAAAAATTTTTAAATGGAAAGGCAATTTAAAACAAAAAAACCGGTTATTTTCCGGTCTTTTTGTTTAAGATAAGCGCAACCACCAAAGAATTGGTTATTTTACATCACAGTTGTCTGCTTTTTCTGTTGTAATTTCTTTTCCAGCAGCGAGAGCTTTTTTTCCTGCAATCATAAAATTATGATTTTCGATTTTGTAACTTACTTTGCAGAACTTGTCAATGTCGATTTTTGCAGGTTTTTCGCAAGGCTCGCTTCCTTCCAAAGAAATTACAGTTCCTGGAGCGGCCCACGGAGCGGTCAAAAGCTCAACTTTTTCTTTTCCGTCTTCTGTATAATCGCAGGCAAGCAACATTCCGCGGCTTTCTATGCCTTTCATTTTGCGTGGAGCTAAGTTTGCCGCAATAATTACGTGTTTTCCGAGGAGCTCTTCTTCCTTCAAATATGGGCGCAATCCAGACTGAATAATTCTTGGTGTGCCAGAACCGTCGTCCATTGTCTCAACATACAGTTTGTCGCCCTGCGGATTTGTTTCAACTTTTTCGATTTTTGCAACTAAAAGCTCGATGTGGCTGTTAAAGTAAGCTGCCGGGTCTGTTTCTGCAGGGCTTACATTTCCAGCTGGCTTTGATTCAGTTTTCGCTTTTTCTGCCGGTTTTGAATGTGGTTTTTCTTTTGGCATGAGGGCTTCGATGTCAACTTCGCCGGCAACACAAGGAACAATAATTCCCCAGTTTTCCAAAACCTGCGGATGAACTTCGCCAAAAACACCAACTTGTTTACCGTTGAGCATGATTGCAGCCTGTCTTCCAGGAATAAAGCGAGGGTCTTCAACTTCTTTTACGTCATATTTGTGGTCGAGAAGATAAAGAAGAGCGCTTACTTCGCTTGCAAGACTGTTAAAGTTTGCATTGTTGCAGGCTGTCATAAATCCAAGTGACTGAATTGTTTTTGTTCCTGTGTTTTCGCTTGAATCCAGAAAAGCAACTTTTCCGATTTCGAAAATTTTGTGGGGGAATACAGCCTGTCCAGCCTGACTTTCTGCCCTCAACAGAGAGGCAATGATTGAAGGACGAACAAACTGGTAGTTTTCGCTCATAGGGTTTGAAATTTCGATTACATTTTCTGAGCTTACGCACATGCGGTCGATATAGTCGCGTTTTGAACCCAGATAGTTAAAAATCATTTCCTGATAGCCAAGACCGACCATAATTTCTTTTGCCTTGCGGCTAAAAAGCGTAACGTCAGAAAGCTGTCCGACTGTAAAATCGCTTGGACGAACAGGCTTAAAATTGTCCAGGCCAACGCCAATCATGACATCTTCGATTATATCGACTTCGTGTAAAAAGTCGTTTCTGTATGGAGGCGGATTGAGAACAAATTCAACATCGTTTTTATTTGCCTTGAGATAATTTGCAGTTTTTTCAGAAGCGTCAAAATCTTTGGCAGAAACATCGTTATCCATTCTGGCAAGCGCATCCAAAACTTCATTTTTTGTCAAATCGCAGCCAAGTTTTTTATTGATTGCCGCAAGAGTTGTTTTTGTTGACGGCTGGAAATAGAACGGAGCAACAACCTCTTTTCCGAGCGCAGTTTCGTATGGATGAACAACTTTTACCGGCAAAATTTCATAACCTGCATCAAAAAAGTCGCAGGCAACAATATTTGCAGAAAGCATAAGGTTTTCCATGTTGTCGCCAGTAAGCTCAACCATAAGGTCTTTGTCGCCAACCTGCACTGCTCCAAGTGTTGCGGAATTGATAACAGGAGCCATCGAAAGAACTTCGCCAGTGTCGTCTGTCAAAAGCGGAAATTTTGGCAAATCTTTTATAATCCAGCCAAAATCTTTGCCCTTTGGATGTTCAGTCAAAATCTGACGGCAAGTCATAGGCTGCTCGCACTGCAAAGGAACAAAAGAAGTTTTGTCAGGATCAACAGCCTTGTAATGGCAAGGCCACTTAATATCAGCCATTCTGTAAACGCCCATAGAAATTGAGCGGCGCTTGCGGCCAAAGTTCCAGCAGAGCTTTTCCTGAGTCTGGATAATATCCTTTAACATTGGATCGTCGATTGGTTTTCCAGAAATTACAAAACTTACCATATACGGACGGATATTTTTCATTTCCGGCTCAACCGTAATTACACGGTCTGCGCAATCCTTTACGCTGCCTTTTTTAGACAAAAAAGAAGAATAATTTGAGCGTTTTGCGCCTTCATGAATACGGAGCTGACGGGTAACGCCGCCGGTAGACCAAAGGTCAGGACGGTTCGTGTCGTTCAATTCGATTTTAATAACGCGTTCATTTTCCGGCTGAGACATATCCGGCTTTTCATCGAGTTCAGCTTTAGCAAAAGTAAGCTTTTTTTCCAAAGTGTCAAAGTCGTATTTTTTTCCAAGAAGATTAAAAAAAAGATTTTCGTTTACTTCAATTTTTGGCATGATTTTCCTCTAATTTTCGCGTTTAATTGCCTTTAAACTTTAAAATAATAGAAAAATTATATCGAATTAAAACTTTGCTGTCCACAAAAGCAAAATCTTCGCGAGGCTTGCGCAATTTTTTTAGGAATAAAAAAAGCAAGCGGCTATTTTTTATTTCTGTCAGAAACGTGGTTTAGCGAATATAGATTTGAAGCCGGCTTGTCCAAAATAAATTCAATTGCCTGATTTAATTTTGACTGAAGTTCTTCCTTTAAATACATTTGGTCGGAATCGTAGCTCAAAAGAAATTTTGCATCGATATTTAGAGCCCTGGAAACTGCTGTTAAAGTGTGTGCGGACGGCCAGCGTCCTTTTTCCATATTGCGGATTGTGTTAACAGCAACACCGCTTTTTTCGGATAATTTTTCTTGTGTAATGTGTTTTTCGTGCCTGATTCTTTTGACGTTGTCGCCGATTATTTCGCCAAGACTTTTATCGCTGTTCATTTTAAGAATTTATATCTGAATTACTTACAAAAACAGACTTACTTATTATTGAAAATGTATCAAAATAACCAATAAGTTGCGGTTGATTAAGTGAAAAATCTCTTTAATTGATATTTTTTTCTACAAAAGATATTATTTCTTTTATGATTGAATTAACTAGCAAACAGAGAAAGTTCCTGGAAAAATCAGCTCAGCCAATGACGCCTTTTGTTTTGATTGGCGGCGCCGGAGTAACAGAAGAGCAGATAAAGCAAATTCTGGCAGTTATAAAAGTTCACGAACTTATTAAAGTGAAATTTAACGAGTTTAAAGACGAAAAAAAAGAACTTGCAAGAACGATTGAAGAAAAAACAGATTCGACTCTTGTGCGAATAATTGGAAATGTTGCGATTTTTTACAAAGAAGCCGAAAAAATGGCTGACAGAAAATTTGCAAAAGGACTTTTAAAAGCGTGAAAAATTGTCGGTTTTTCTTGAAAAAGCGCAGGATATTGCCTGTTAAATTAAAATATTCTGTTATAAATTTATTTTAGTTTAGTTGCAGTAAAAATTCGTAAAGTCTTACCAGAAAAAATAATTCTTTTTAGAATCTGCCGCTGAATCCGGGCTTTTTGATAAGTTTTATCTTTAAGCCCTTTTTTAATTTAAAAAGGCGGCGCAAGCAATGCTGCGGCGGACGCGGCGGCCGAAGTTGCCGGAGGCAATGAGCGCAAGCGAAGCCAGAGCGGCCGGTCTGACGGTTAAATAGAACGCAGAAAAAATGACTTAAATTGGCAGAAAAATAACGCCCGAAAATCCCCAAAAATGGAAAAAATAAATTATCAAAAAGAGCTTGAAAAAATTATTTCGCAGTTTTCGCAGAAAAAGGACGGAACCAAACCTTCGCTTTTGCTGCATGCTTGCTGCGGACCTTGCAGCAGTTATGTAATTGAGTATCTTTCTGGAATTTTTGATATAACTGTTTACTATTATAATCCGAATATTCACCCGGAAAATGAGTATTTTAGGCGGCTTGAAGAATTAAAAAAATTTTTGAAGGTTTTTCCTGATGCCTTAAAAAACAAGGTTAAGCTCGTTGTTGACGATTATAATCCGGAAGATTTTTTTGCCGCGACAAATGTCAGAAACGAAGCTGAGCTTCAGAAAGAAAGGGAGCGCGGGGAACGGTGCCGCCGATGCTACAGGCTGAGAATGAGCCGTTCCTGGGATTTTGCCTGCAAGAATGGTTTTGACTGGTTTACGACAACTTTGAGCATAAGTCCGCACAAAGACAGCCAGATGATAAACGAAATTGGAATTGCGCTGGAAAAGGCGGAAAATGGCGGTTTGGCAAAGACGAGATTTTTGGTTTCGGATTTTAAGAAAAAAGGCGGATTTTTAAGGAGCACTCAGCTTTCGGACGAATACGGACTTTGGCGGCAGGATTATTGTGGTTGCGTTTTTTCTATGCAAAATAATAAAATAGAAGAAAACAAAAATCGTTAAGGAAAAAATATGACGCAGGCTGAAAAATCGATTCAAGAAAGGGCGGACAGTATTCGCGATGTAATCCGATACATTGGAAGGTTTAGCAACGCGATTGTCGTGATTTATATTGACGACAGAATTATAGATTCGCCAATGTTTACGAGCCATATTCACGATATTGGACTTATAAAGCAGTCTGGATTGAAAGTTCTTTTGGTTCCCGGCGCGCATAAAAGAATCGATGAAATTCTTTCGAAAAATTCAATTGAATGGACGAGCTGCAACGGAAGCCGGATTACTTCTCCGCAGGCAATGGAGCTTATAAAAACCGCCGCTTTTGAAGTTGCAAACAACGTAATGACAAGCCTTGCAGGAGAGCACATAACCGCTGTAATCGGAAACTGGGTTCGGGCGCGCGGAAAAGGCGTTATAAACGGAATTGATTTTGGAACTGCCGGCGAAATTGACAAAATTGACGATTTGAGCCTGAAAACTGTTTTGGAAGACGGTTTTATTCCGATTTTTCCGTGCATTGGCTGGAGCTTGAACGGAAAACCTTACAATATTTCTTCGATGCAGCTGGCAACTCAGCTGGCTGTTCATTTGAAGGCGGACAAGCTGTTTTTTCTTGTGCCGGACGGCGAAATTACAGAAAGAAATTTTAATCTTCCAAAGGGAGTTGGACTTTCGCCGGAAGGCCATGTGCCGGCTTTGAATATTGAGGAAGCTGAAGAATTTATTTCGGTTAACGAAGATGAAGAAAAATTAAAATCTTCTGGCAAAAAAGGTGTTTTTGAAAAAGAAAGCGCCCTGCGCAAAAACATAATTTCGATTTTAAAGCTTTCTAAGGAAGCATGTAAAAAAGGCGTTGCCCGTGCGCATATTTTGAACGGCAATGTTGACGGAACTTTGCCTTGCGAAATTTTTAGCAATTTGGGTTCCGGAACGATGGTCTATTCGTCGGATTATGGAAAAATCCGGGCAATGCGGCGCGAAGATATTTCTCAGGTGCTTTCTATAATAAGGCCTTTTGTTTTGGACGGAATTTTGCTTCCGCGCACAGAAGAGCAGCTCGAAGCGTCTTACAGCGATTACATTGTTTTTGAAATTGACGGCGCGGTCCGCGCCTGCTCTGCCCTGCATATTTACGACAGGACACAGGCAGAAATTGCGGCCGTTGCGGTTGATAAAACTTTTGCGCATATTGGAATCGGGCCAAAAATGATTGCTTATCTTATCGAAAAAGCAAAAACTATAAATCTTGAAAGCATTTTTATTTTGACAACGCAAACCGCCGACTGGTTTGAAAGCCAGGGGTTTAAGCCTGATTCGGTTGACTCTCTTCCAGAAAAACGCCGGAAAATGTGGAACGAAAAGCGCGGCTCAAAAGTTTTTAGGCTTTTTCTTTAGTTTTTTAAGCGGACAAAATTGAACTGACCGCAAAATGCAAAAAAAACAATAAATCTTTTAAGAACGCAAAACCTAGCCCGTGCCGGAGCAGCGCGCAGCGTTAAGGGGGTGTCCAAAAAACTCTAAATGTCATTTTCTTGCTATGTCTGTTTGTCGTTGTCGTGTGGCGGCTGATTGTCATTCCCGCACTTGCCCCTGTCATTCCTGTGCCACGACACAGGAAGCTATCCGCATGGGATTATCCGGTCAAGCCGGATAATGACAACAAGCCGGATAATGACAACAAGTATGATAATGGCGGCAAGCAGGATAATGGCAGATGCTTTTGGGGCAGCCCCTTAATGGAGCAAAGGCGGAACTGCGCAGGGACGGTTTGAGAGAAAAATGTGCTCCATTTTATAGCTATAAGTTTTTAGTTTTAATTGAATAAACACGATATTTTTTGTAAAATTGTATTGTTATATAGAAACAATATGGGAGTAACTTATGGATTGGACGTTGATAGCAAAAATCAGCGCTTTTGTTCTTTACTTGGGCGCAATGATTTATGTTGGCTTGAGCAATACAAGCAAAAACAACACTTCTTCGGACTTTTTTCTTGGCGGACGAAATGTTGGTCCTTGGGTAACTGCGCTTTCGGCCGAAGCTTCTGACTCTTCTGCATGGCTTCTGATGGGACTTCCCGGCCTTTGCTATCTTGGCGGCGTAAAAGAAACTTTTTGGACTGCCCTTGGTTTGTGCGTTGGAACTTACATTAGCTGGCTTTTTGTCGCTAAGCCTTTGCGCAAATGTTCGGTTTCGTTCGGCGACTCGATTACTATTCCTGAATTTTTTAAAAACCGCCTGAACGACAAGAGCAACCTTCTTTCGGTTATTTCCGTGATTCTTATCGTGTTCTTCTTTACGATTTACACAGCTTCGGGTTTTGTTGCCTGTGCAAAGCTTTTTAATTCGGTTTTTGGACTTCCGTATCATGCCGGCCTTGCAATCGGTCTAGTAGTAATTTTGTGCTACACGATTACAGGCGGATACATTGCCGTTTGTACGACGGATTTTATTCAGGGAGCGCTGATTTTCTTTGCAATCGTAATTTCGGGAACAATTGCAGTAATTTCGCTGGGCGGTCCTTCTGCGGCCCTTGCAAGTGTCCAGAGTTTTGACGCGCGCGCCGTTGCCGGAAATTTTGGCGAGACTCTCAAGAATGCGTTTGTCGCAAACAAAAGTTACAGCGCAATGAATATTGTTTCCGCTTTGGCGTGGGGGCTCGGCTATCTTGGAATGCCGCATATTATCGTAAGATTTATGGGAATTGACTCTCCGGAATCAATTAAAAAAGCGCGCAGAATCGGCATTTCCTGGATGGTCGTTTCGTATATTGGAACATTTGTAATCGGAACAGCTGGAACCGCATTCTTGTTAAATCACGGAATTGTCCTCGGTCTTGACGCAGGAACAGTTGTTGAAGGCGTAAAAGCGACTGGCGACGCAGAAACGATTTTTTCAGTAACAATGCAGAATATTTATCCGGCTTTTATTGCAGGAATTTTCCTTTGCGCAATTTTGGCGGCTTCAATGTCAACCGCCGACTCGCAGCTTTTGGCGGCCTCTTCCGCTGTTGGACAGGACATTTTTAAGGGAATTATAAAAAAGAACGCAAGCGAAAAAGAGGTTTTGAACGTAAGCCGCTTTACAGTATTCTTAATTGCCCTGATTGCGCTTTTGCTTTCGCTTAACCCGAATTCTTCGATTTTTGGCCTGGTTTCTTATGCCTGGGCCGGATTTGGAGCAACATTTGGCCCGCTGGTTCTTCTTTCGCTTTACTGGCGCGGATTGACAGCAAAAGGCGCAATTGCCGGACTTATCGGCGGCGGCGTTGTTGTAGTAATATGGCACAAGCTTTCTGGCGGAATTTTCAATCTTTACGAAATAGTTCCGGGATTTGTAGTTTGTCTTGTTCTTGCCGTGGCAGTTTCGTTGATTACAAAAAAAGACAAGGACGTGCTTGAGCAGTTTGACGCTTACAAAAAAGCCTAAAAAATATAAAGCCTAAAACTAAAAGAACGGTGGTTTTGAAAATCAGTCAAAATCATCGTTTTTTTTTATTTTTAGGAGCGCACCACAGCCACAAGCCGGCTCTGCACGGTTCCGCTTTCGCTCCATTCAAAGGGCGGAAAACTTTTCCTCCCTTTGAACGCTCCGCGCCGTTCCGATCCGGGCTAAGTTTTTCTGTTACTATCTATCATAACTGTCATTATCGGGCTCTCCTCACTTGTCCTTATCCGGCCCCCGACAGCTTGTCATTCCCGCACTTGGCAACTTGTCATTCCCGCACTTGATGCGGGAATCTC
>ERZ808275.833-NODE-833-length-10304-cov-4.455654_pt1 | contig 10304 bp, 8 predicted proteins | sample MGYA00520894_ERZ808275 | MGnify/ENA primary metagenome ERZ808275 (study PRJEB31516, sample SAMN03275598) | gut metagenome | biome: mammalia-associated habitat; material: feces | host: Papio cynocephalus | place: Kenya | collected 2012-08-03 ...
GTGCATGAACAACATAATTTCGAATTTAAATAATTTTAAGAGACACTAGTGATTTTTTATATATAATTACGAAAGGGAGCATTCCCTTATGAAATGCTCCCTTATGTTTATTGGTCTTTTATGATGCTTTCTGTTGTTGAACATTTTCTGCCTTTTTGTGGAACTCTTTCTGAACAACTTTAATCATATCCTTCACTTCTTGGTCTATCTTATTGAAGTTATTGTATAATATACGCTCCTTGGCATCTACGGAACCAAAATCATAAAATTTTGGCAGCGGATAATTCTTGTAGTCCTCTTCTTCTGCCTTTATTTCATCCATGTTGAAATTTGTCTTGCAGAAGAACTTGGAAGTCTTGAACTCCTCTGCTTTCTGAATGTCCATAGAGCCTCTTCGTCCGGTTTTGGTTACGGTAAAGTCTCTTGCCGTCTGACCGCATATCCAACCAGATGCCATGTCTGAAATCTTTGAGGCAGGAACAAGGCTATCCAAATTTTCATTGAGGTTGATAGATGTCCTGTCACGGTCAATGGTGATACCTTTCTTCAACTGTACCACTTTGCCAAAAATATCTCCAGACAACCAGTCGAGGGTGTCCTTGCTTCGGGCAGAGCCGCTGATAACATTACCTACAGTAGTGATAATCTTATCCTTACCAACCTTTCCGTAGTCGGCTTCCAACTGAGGTAGCTCTTGGAAACCTAATGTAACGGCAACCTTATTGCTTCGGGCAGTACCAATCAGACGGTCTATCTTATGAAAATACAAAGTAGGCAACTCGTCAACAATGATACTCACAGGAACATTCTTGCCCTGTCCACTGTTCACACGTGTCACAAGACGGTTCAATATAAGGGCGTTCAAAGCACCAATGATACTTTCCATTTCTGGGTCATTGGCAATAAGAAGATAACTTGGATTCTTGGGATCGCTGACTTTTAGGTCAAAGTCATCGCCGGAGAATACCCAATATGCCTCTTTGGTTGCGAGACGAGAGGTTTGTACACGAAGCGTACCAATCATACCTTCCAACTGCTCCATAGCATTATTCTTCTTCGCTGTCATAAACGGTGCCATCAGAGGGTAAACCTCTGGGTCGGTTTCAAGAACTTCAAATATTTCAGAGTAATCCCTATTCAGGAACGACAGTACATGAGGCATGTCAGAATACTTGCCCTTCCAATAGGCAGGTTCAACGATATGCTCTTTGTCTCCATAATGTCCTTTGGCATATACTCGTCCTGTAAGACGCTTGTGTTGAGTGTTAGGGTCTGTCACGGTCTCCGCTTCAAGTTCATTCCCATGTTCATCGTATGGTTTCTTTCCATAGTTTACAAAGAAATAAATGCAAGCAGCGAGAAAGTTTGTCGCAGATGTCTGAAAGAACTGGTCGCTACCACCGCCACTTCCTTTTTGTCCTTTCTGTAATGACTCTATCAATGTCTCTGCCGTTTCCTGTGCAGCAGCGAGGTTACTGATATACTTTTGCTGTATAGGATTCACTCTTCTTGAATACTCAACATTCACGAAGTTGATAATGTTGAACCTGCATCCCTTTGGGGTTTTGCCAAGCTGCTGGTTCTTCTTGTAATGATAGTATAGTTTAGTTGCCAATGTCGGGAACTTATAATCATATACAACCATAGCAAAGCCCTTGGCACTATGCTGTCTAATATATGGCTCTATGACCGAGAATGTCTTACCACTTCCAGGAGTACCGACAACCCATGTTCCACGGAAGGGGTTGATGATGTTTATCCATCCCTTACGGAACTTGCCCTTATAGTAGTAGCGCATCGGTATATTAACAGAATACTTGTTATCAACATATTCTTCTGTCTGCTCAAAACTCTCATTCTCAAAATTGAATCGGTCTTTAAGCATACCATCCTTGAAGTACTTGGACACGTTATCGAGAGCGATGTGTATCAAAACCGTTCCTATCAATGATGCCACCATGTAAAGCCAGATGTTGGTACGCAACAACCAAACTCTTGTCTTCCAGTCGCAACTATACAGAAATACAGATACTGTTACCAAAACGAGTCCGATGGAGATAGGCCAGAATACCATCTTTCTCGCATCGAACTCTATCTGCTTCTTGTTCTTAGTTCCTATACAGGTGATGATAACCAACATGACCGTAACAATCTTGCTATATGGCAAGAACTGATACATCGACAGTCTTCCAAGTCGGCTGTGAACGTTGGTGATGACACCGCCCAAGAAGTCCAAGGCGGTTGGGTCAAGCGCATACATAAAAAATTCGAGTAACAAAGAAACATAGATTGTTGCTCGAAAAAGGGTATAGGTTCCCTGTAACTCTTTTGACTCTTCCATTATTTAGTGTTCATTTTATTTGCCGTTTTTGCTTTGTTTACCCAAACTCTCTTGCAATCGCTAACGATAGCTTGCATAGACCGTGTTCCCCTTGGAGTGCCACGAAGCTCATACCACGAGTCCAACAGGGTAGTATAACGGATAAGTCTGTTCATCTTCCTTAACTTATAATTCAATTTTACCAATGTCGTATTGATGTTGGATATTACTTGAATCCTTTGATGTTCCGTAAGCTTTGGGTTCTTTCCCTTAGAAGACCCAAGTGGGAGAATCTGCTTCACGTCAGCGGCAATTTGGATGCCGTCATCTATGACATCTTGGTATATATTGTTCTTTTTCTCTGAGAGAGCTACAGCCAACACGTTAGCTGGGCATGAAGTTCCTACAGACTTCAACTCTTTCAAATTCTTGATAGTCTGGTCAACTTGATAATAGATGCCATATATGCTTGCAGCCAAAGTAAGCATATCACCGAAACTTGAAAGATAATCGTCAAACTCCTTTTGAAAGTTTGTAATCTTTTCCGTCTGGTCAGATATATACATGTGTCCAGTAAGGTTCAACGACATAACTTCATCTTGTGAACGAAGTGCTTTCTTTGCTTTCTTTGCATATTGAAGAAATAATTCTGCTCGTACAGGGTCTGTACCAGCAGATACCTTGGTAGGAAAGAAACACATCATTTCCACCAACAAAATCATAAACAGATATTTTCTCATCTTCCCCACGGTTTACTGTTTTGTCTAAGTTTATAATACTTTGCCACGGAAGTAGCAGCTCGCCGCATTCTGTTTCTTGCTTCAAGTGCTATCATACCGTTTGTCTTATCAACTCTTCCAGAAATGGCACGATTCCAAACATCCTCAAAGCTGAATACTGATATAGAAACAGCCAATCTTCTGAGCTTTGCATTAAGCTGTTCAAGGTCTCGTTCCAAATTCCAAATCAATTGTGTGCGTTCACTTGTATTAAGCATATTTTTTTCACCTCCTTTTGCACAAACTTTTTTCAAGGAACGATACACTTTTATAAATTGTGTAGCTGTTTCCATATACAGATTATTCATAGATAAGGTTGCAAAAACTCCTTGCGGATTTATCTTTTTGGCAGCATAAACTTCCCATAAAGCAGTTAAAGTTTGTACACCTTCTAAATATAATTGGCAATCAGCGGCAATTCTGTAGGCATATCCTTTTGTCGTTTTTAAATATTTATTATACTGTTGTTCCCAATTCTTCATTGTTGCTGTTGAAGTGGAAAGTTCCGCTTGTATTCCAGCTTCATTTTTCCTCGAATTTGTTTGGTTGGTTATCTTACTATTGATACCGTCTTCACCTTTTTGGATGGCAAGATATTCTCCAGGGTTAGAAGTCGTAGCTCCATTCTGTCCTCTGCTAACCGTTGTGGATAATGCTATTGTTAGGAATAACATAATCACTCTAAAACCTATTTGTAATCTCATAAACACCCTTTCTTCTTTTATTGAACTCAACTCTCGTTCTTATCTCAGATACAACATCGTCGGTTTCCTTTAAACCAATCATATTTACAATAGAATTGTTCCTGTCACCAGAATATAAAGTGACGGTCTTCAATCCAAACAACTGTTGTGGTAATGAGCGGTGTTGCTTATAGTCAACGACACGATATAGTTCTATATAATCGGTTGAGTGTGACAACACACCATGAAGGATTACCAACTGCTCAGATGTTATCACATACTCTGTGCGCAACAAAGACAGTAGCTTACAGAAGAGATACACAGTTAAAAACAATGCGGCATAGATGAAATACTCATGCCACATAAACTTACAGAAAGCATACACCCAAAATGCTGCAACAGTGAGGCAGATAGCAGGAAACTCATTGATGAAATATTGCAACATCTGTGGTCTCAATGCCACTGTCTGAAAGATTTGAATAGAATTGTTGTTCATACCTTATTATATATATTATGTAATGAGAAGAGAAGTATGGGTTAAATCCCCATACCTCTACCTTCTCCATGTCCACGGTCTTCTCCAATCTCAGCCGCAAAGCTTGCAGCGGCAACTGCCTCTGGAGAAACGACACCCGGCTTGGAAAACACAGCTTTTGACTCGTAGAAGTCCGGCTTAGGTCTTGGCGGCGCTGGCATGGAAAGGCTTGCAGCCACATCCAAACCTGTAGTGACAGCAGCAAGGATAGCTGCTCCCAAGTTGAAGCCATGACCGGGTTTTGTCTTCATTTCCACTTCTGGAAAAATCTTATCGAAGAGCTTCATGCGTTGATAATCGTTGACGGCGAGGAATTTGTTGAAGTCCTTTTGATTGATTTCATGTGAAATGACGTTGCCGTCGATGACAGCAGACATTTTATATTTACCCTCAATGACCTTACCTTGCTCATCCTTCAATCTCTCTACAGAAATATCGCCAACAGTAGTTGCACGTCCATGTTCACCGCTACGCTTCCATTCCTTACTCTCTTTGAGATTGTTCAGCGATTCACCATTGACACCTGCATCACCCAAGAGATTCAGCTTGGCAGCAGTACGGAGGTCATTGAGGTTAATGGTTTCATTTCCATAATGAACCACCTTACCTTCTTCAAGAGTTGGCTTCTCTTTATGAGGAGATACTGCTCCTTCTGCAAGCACGTTCTTTTTCTCTGCCACAATTACAGTTTCAGTACCCAAACCAGCTTTATGCAGTTCATCAATAACTTTGTTACTGATGGTAGCGTTGTTATTAAACATGGACAGGTTTCTTTCTTGATGAAGGCTGCTTGTAGGAACAACCTGCATTTTCTGCTTGTTTTCGTCCGTAAACGGTATGAGCATGGTGAGCATCTTGGCACGATCGTTGTCTGTGCCATTCTTAAAAGCATTATATTGAGCCTCAGTTATCTTGAACGACCACATTCCAACATCCTTGTTGGTACGGACATTAATCTGGTAGTTGCCAGAAATCTGGTCTTTCCATGCCATCGCTCCTGTAATGGCAGCACTGGTGTTAGCATTCACAAGACTATAGTCACCATTCATCGTAACAACACCATCTGCTTGCTCTATACCCTTAGACCTTACCGCATCTTGCATTTGACCATTAGACGCACTCTTAATCTTCACCTCATCGAAGACCTTATCAAACAGCTTCAATCTATATTCATCATCATAGTTGATGAACTTCAAATAATCATCCTTGCTAATCTCATGGCTCATCAATTGATTGTTTATGACTGCCGTCATGCGGAAGGTGGTCTTCTGACCATCACTTGTAGGATAGGCTTGAATCTCTCCAACAGAAACTGCACGTCCATCCTTCACAGGCAAGTAGAAGCCTTGGCTTGCTTCCAAGCTTCTACCATCTACTACACCGATGCTATTCCATTTGTCGATGTAGCCTGTTTTGTAGTCTTGGCGCATATTCTTCATGTCAATATCAATGACATCAAGGTTCTTTGCGTAAGAAGCTGCCTGTTGCTGTCCCAAGTTAAGTTCCTGCTCAACCTCTGGCTTCAACTTGATATTGATATAGTCCTTACTTTGAAGATGGTCTTTGGTAATCTTCTCGGCAAAATCCTGTCCTATGACTTTATTTATAACGTCAAGACGCTCGCTAATATTTGGGGCAGTCTTATTGTGAACTATCTTATGCTTACCTTCACCAGATGTAAATCTTAGCTTGTCGTTAAGAATCTTTTTAAGTTCATCATCGGTAAGTTTATATTGAAAGTCCTTGTTTACACCGTCCGATTTGATAGTGAGGGTTTTCTTGTCTTTGTCAATGACTATGCCATGCGAAGCCAAAACTTTGTTGAAACCTTCGCCACTGAAGGTGAGTTCTGCGCTATAATTGTTTAAGTATTCGCCCAAGGTCAATGCTTGTCCTTTAGGACGCACCAATTCTTTAGGCTTCGCCTCAATCTTCATGTTGGATAGAGTGTCCTGTTGTTGTTTTCCCTTGTCATAAAAGCCATAATCGCCAGTCTTCAACTCGCCCGGCTTCAATCTTCCGTCAGGTCTGTCCATCACAACAGGCGCACTGCTTGCAAAGAAAGGACGGTCATCAATTCGTCTTGCATGGTAGCCATGTCTGCCAAAAGCTCTGAAACCATCCATAAAACGGTCAAAGCGACCGAACCTTGCGCCCTCGAAAGAACGGAATGGTCTTTCTCCTCGATAGCCATATTCACCAGGATTGAGTCTGTGACCATTCAATCCCATATTGACAGGACTGTTGGCATTTTTTGCTGCCACCCAAGAACCTGGAATATAATAGTCGTTCTTCACAATTGAGACAAAGGTCTGATAAGCCTTCTTGTCCCAAACGTTTGTTCCACCGTTGCGCAAAGCTTCCAGTTGCGCCTCATTCAATGTGTATCGACGAGGTGTTGATGTGTTGTGTGACATCGTAATCAACTGGTAGTCTCCTGTTGGAGTCATAGCGATTTGCGCTTGCATACCGTTGGCATTAAGCGTACTCTGTAGTTGCGGAGCTATATCTACAGCTCTCGGATTGGTATTCTTTCTTAATATTGTTGCCATATCTATAATATTTTTTTATCGTTCATTATTTCTTGCTTCCGAAAATACGAAGGAGGTATATAAACAGATTGACGAAATCAAGATAGAGCTGCAAGGCTCCCATCAAGGCTATCTTCTGGCTGTTTTCGTCAACACCATATTGCGCTTCTTCAATGAGAATCTTCTTGATTTTCTGAGAATCCCATGCGGTCAGTCCTATAAAGATAATGACTCCTGCATAGCTTATAATCATCTCTAAGCCGCTGCTTCTAAAGAAAAAGTTTACAAAGGTCGCAATTATCAATCCAATCAACCCCCAAAACAAAATACTTCCTATAGAAGACAAATCTTTCTTGGTTGTATAGCCATACAAAGCCATTGTCCCGAAGGTTGTTGCTGTAATCATGAATGCCTTGACTATACTCGCTTCTTGATAGACAAGTAGCATAAGAGACAAAGTAGCACCATTGACCAAAGAATACAGGATAAAGAGTGTTGTGGCTTGCGAAAGGCTCAGTTTCCGAATCCTGCCGTAGATGATGAACGCCAGAGCAAGTTCCAAACCGAAAAGCCCCAAAACCACAAAGCGATGCTCTACCATAAAAGAAAGTATCGACATGGAATGAGCCACACCATAGGCTGTTACTCCAGTTATCAAAAGTGCAAAGGTCATCCAAAGATACACCTTTTCCATAAGAACAGAGAAAGACTTTTGCAAGTCCTTCTCATATATAATTCCAGAACCATCCTTGTGAGAATAGATGGTATTGAACAATTCCTTTTCAGTCATAAACCTTTTTTATAAGAGTCAGTCTTTCTTGTAAACAATGACACATGTATGTCTGTTAGCAGTATAAGGCTTGTAGATGTTGATACCGCCTTGACTGATACCTATCATCTTCTCTTTTGGCACACCTGCCTTCATAAGCAGTTTGGCTATATATTTAGCTCTTCTTACACTCAGCTTACGGTTGCCCTTCGGTGTTCCTGTCTTGCTGTCAGCAGCACCGACAATTCTAAGATTAAAGTCGAACTCATTAACGGCTCCTGCAATCTCTCTTATATTCACAAGCTGTTGCTTGTCAATAAGCTCAGTTGAGTTAATCTTGAAGAAGAACAATATTGGTGCATCAAATTTGGCAAGTCGCTCGTCAACGGTTGTATCACCATTGCCCATACGCTCCCTTAATCGTCGCAATCCTTCATAGTCATTGCGAGGAAATGGTGTGAGGTCGGTCACGTCTTGTACAGGCAACGTTCCAACTTGCTTGGATGCCTTCTTGTTCCATCCAAGTTTGCCAACTCTCACGGTCAAGCCGATACTTGCTTGTAACAAATTATCGCCAAAATGCTTGTCTTTGCCCTTGCCGTCAAACGTTTGGAAAGTACTTGTACCACCAACTTCTGCGGACAGGCTGAGTCTCTTTGACATTCTGTAGCTGCCAATCAATCCATAGCTTATAGCAAAAGGTTTCTTGTGCAATTCGCTGTTTCTGATTATACCAGCACCTACATAAGGAATGATGTTCCACTTTGGCAGTGGGTCATAGGAAGTTCTGTAGAATGATGATACATTCAACATCAAGTCCCCATGGTAGTTCTGATAGCCTACCGATTGTTTATCGCAATTGGCAAACCTAAATCCTTGATACACGACTCGTGTGCCAAAGAAGCGAGAATGCCACTTACCAAGACTGAACACCATGGTGTACTTGGTCTTGTCGTAGAAGTCACCGCAGCCCTTGGGCGCACCAAGGAACGTGGATGTTCCTGCTTGGACAGAAGCGAACCAGTTGTCACCGATGCCAGATAAACGGAAACGGCTGATACCGTCGGAAATGGATGGTTGCTGTTGGAGATTACCTTTTGTAGATGAGACAGGCATGGAAGAAGCAGTAGTTCTTGCATAGTCCTTTTCATCATCGCCGTAAACCACTTGCGCTTTTGCTGCTGTAGTAGCAATGCACAAAGCTAAAATCATTAAACTTTTTGATTTCATTATTTTCTTTATATTATTTGATTATTCTACATTTTCTCAGCTAAATCATCATACAGATATAGCTTATGTTTCATTATTATACTCTCACACTTTTCTACATAATCTCTTCTTGTTGCATACCCAGAGGCTATGATGGCAAGAAGCCAATGGTGGAAGTCCTTACTCCCATATCGCCAACATCGGGCATAACGGTCACTCATAAGAAGTCGTGAATGGTATTCAACGCTTTCTTCAGGAGAATTGAAATTGCAAAATTTCTCATTCGGACGGTCGTCGTCATGTGTGCTGTATGGTAAGCCTTGATTCAGCCACTTCCTATTTGCCTTGATTCCGAAATAGTTGCATCCTGCCTGTGCAAGCGTACTGTTGCCCCATCCACTTTCCAAAGCCATCTGTGCGAGTATTACAGATGAAGGTATTCCATATTTGCGCTGCTGTCGCATAGCAATATTTGCATACTTCTTGATGAACTCCGTTGGAGTATTTATCTTCTGTTCATCAAGATGCAAGGCTTTAATAGCCTTCTGCTTCGTATCACGTATATACACAAGCAAGTTATAAGGATCTTGAAGCTTGCCCCTCAATCGGCTTGTAATATGAAGGTGTGGTCCGGTACTGCGCCCTGTTGTACCGCTGAGACCAACAGGCTCACCTGCATATATCTTCATATTCTTCTCTACCCAAATCTCAGACAGATGACAGTAACTTACGGTATAGTCTCCAAACTGCATTGTGACATATTTACCAGAACCACTGTCGTAGCCAGTGGCTTTCACATAACCGTCAAACATGGCAAGTACTTCCTCGTATCGGGCTGCCAAGTCAATACCACGATGCTGCCGTGTTTGCCCATTGAAAGGGTCGGAACGTACTCCATAGAAGGAGTTTATTCTTATATTCTTCAACGGAAAGCTAACACTGAGATACTTGTCTATCCAATAATCCTTTATGTCATCCTCGGTTATTGCCATCGAGGATTGAACCCCTATACCACATAATAGTAGTATTAAAACAATTAACTTTTTCATTAACAATCTTATTATTTGACTGCAAAAATACAATATAAAATGCAAGTAACACATTATAAAAAAATAAAACACTTATATTAACATTAATAATTATAATTAAGTCTATTATTATATGTTTTCGTCTGTAATAATGTTAATATAGAAGTTTTATTTATTTTTTCACTCAATCATTAAATAAAACTCTTATCTTTGCACGCAAATTTAAACATAAAAGGAAAATCATGAAGAAATTTACAGAAAATGAGATACCTTACGAGGATTTTGACCGCATGGGATTCTCACAGGAAATGATAGATGACCTTCCAGAAGGCATTATGAATAAACTCTTGTCTGGCGAGAAGACTCCTTTGTTGTCTTCTTCCAAGAATGACGAAAATGGTAATCCAATGAAGGCTACCATTTGGATGAGTCGTGAGGGAAATGGTGTGG
>ERZ808275.835-NODE-835-length-10300-cov-3.450464_pt1 | contig 10300 bp, 5 predicted proteins | sample MGYA00520894_ERZ808275 | MGnify/ENA primary metagenome ERZ808275 (study PRJEB31516, sample SAMN03275598) | gut metagenome | biome: mammalia-associated habitat; material: feces | host: Papio cynocephalus | place: Kenya | collected 2012-08-03 ...
TACAAAAAATATTTAACAAAGAAAAGAAAGCATTTAATAATGCATATCCTGATGCACAAAGAAACCACATCGGTTACTTTTTAAGAAGCAAACAAGGAAACTTAGCCGAAGTTGTTGCTGAAACTAATGCATTGCGTGATTGTTACACGCAAGAAATGGACTTAGCAAAACGAGACCAATATTTGCAACAGTTCTTTCCTCGCACAATCGCATATATCAACGATAAATTAGAAAATTATAGTAAATAAATTTTTAATAAAGAGGCGCGCGGGCAATTGCCCGCGCGCCTCTTTTGTATTTTTAAATTATTTTAGATTGCCCATCTAAATCCGAATTGTAGAGCGATACCATTTCTGCCACCGTTGCGTAACATTGCTTGACCAAAGCCTGTAAATCTGTCACCAACTCGTTTTTGAAGACCCAAACCGTATTGGAAGTATGGGTCTACGCTCATATCAGGAAGGCTTACGTTGTTAGCTTGGAATCTTGATTTATCAATCAAGTTCCATACCATTTGTAATCCAATATATGGTTGCCAACCGTTTTTCAAGTTGCCGATGAATTTCAACCCTGGAGCAATTTGAATTGCGTGTAATGGGTCAGAGCTAATTTTTACGCCAGCAGCATTTGTATAATCAAATGTGTTTACAAAAGTGTATGACATCAAGAAACTTGGTTGCACAATGAATTTTCCGCTTGCAAGTTCCCAGTTGTAGCCAGTTTTTGAAGCAATACCAGTCGCTAACATTGTGAATGATTCATTTCCGAACATTGAACTTGCTTCACCAACATTTGCGCCTACGTTTGCAGTCAAACCTGTAAAGAAGTTTCCTTTATACCAATTTGCACTTGCGCCTAAAGTTCCACCATTTTGGTAAATACTTACACCATTATAGTATTGGTTTGAACCGTTATATCCACCATAGAATGAATATTGCATATCCCAACCGCGTTTCAATTCAATAATATCGCTATCACCACCGAACAATGAACCGTAACCGATATTTTTAACGTTTGGACCATTTTTCAATCCTACGTTTTCAAATGTTGCGAATGGTTTGAACCACAAGCCTTTTTGTTCTTCTGGAATATGGTTAGGACTAAAGGTCATAACTCCACCTTCACCTGTACCTTGCGCAGAAGCATACTTGTTTGCATACTTCATTGCTACACGTTGCGCTTTTGGCATAAGCATTAGCATATCCATATTTGCAAACGCTTGGTCGTAGATATTCAATTGAGTTAAGAACGAACCCAATTGTGCACCAACTGTTCCTGCTAATACTGCAGGATTGAATGCATCACTTGGATTTCCGCCACCGCCACCTCTTGTAAATTCAAAGTTTCCGTCGTTTTGATTGTAAGCAACGTTATATTTGTAAATTGGTGAATATGCAACTTGACTATTTCCTGTGTATGCGATATGAGATTTTAAATTGTCATCATTAGTGAAATTGATTGAAGTAAAATCGTTTATCGCGTCAGACAATAGGTTCATGCCAGCAACGTTAAGTGTGCCGCCTGTGTATGATGAATTATTTGCTGACAAATTATCCATTGATTTGTTTGCTAAATCAACATCTACAAAGATATTAGAATCAGAATTTAGAACCAAAACATACAATGGTATATTGCTTGCAACACCGTTTCTAAGGTCTAAGTTCCCGCCTTTGAAGGTAAGTGCGTTCATTCCGCCATTTGATAAATATGAATCGTTTGCATATTTTAATGTTCCGCTATTTAAAATCCACAATGCGTGATTATCGTTTCCGCTTCTTGTTAAAGTTGCAGAACCTAAATCAAGTGCAACTGTCCCACTTGGCTGGTTACCGTTATATTCGCCATTGAAGTTTATATCGTTAGTACCCTCGAAGGTTACACCACCAACACGGGAGCTATTATTAATTGTCGTATTATCAAGGTTGATTGTTTGATTAGAATTATTGCGGATAACAAGTTGCCCGTTATCATCAGGAGCAAAAGTTACATTTTTAATATTTGCGTTTGCCAAAACAAGTGTGCCTGATGAACTTTGACCACCTATTGTTATGTTATTTATGTCGTGAATTGTATTATTATTACCTTGAACAATTAAACGACCATCGTCAAAGTAATTGCTTGGGTCTGAGTTTTCATCTTTAAACATTTCATAGAAATGGTCATTACCGCCAGTAACAGATGCTAATGCATCTTTCAAAGAATTAGTTCCGTATGAAAGTTCGCCTGTAGATTTGTCATATTTAACATAATTTACAACATTAACTGCATTACCTTTTCTTATCAATTTTAAGTCTTTATCTAAAGAAGTTTTTGTATTGACAAAATTATCGGTATCTTCAAGAGGGTGCCAACTGTTATTAGTTTTACTTATATTCAATTCTTTAATATTGAATTTACCATCTTCTATTTTTGATTTTTGAAGATGTAAAGTCAAATCTTCTGGTAACTTCAAATTTAAAGTATTATTGTCTTTAACAACTATATTTGAACTGCCTGCTAAATTATTGTGTATGCAATCAACCAAATTTAATGTAGAGCCGTCTTCAAAATTAAGTTCACCCTTTTTAAAAATATCTGAATATGTAGAAATATCCGTTTTTACAATTAACTCGCCACCTTTTTTAACATAGGCTTTGCCAGTATAGTCAAGAATTGCCTCAGAGATAACATCACCGACGATGTTTATAATACCATTACCATATATTTTGCCTGTGTCGGTACTTTTAATTGTTCCGCCTGTGATATTAAAGATAGAATTTGTTCCGTCAATTAGTTGTATACCACCTGTTATATTATCAATACTTGATGTCAATGCTCCACCATAAATGTTTCCTGATAGGGTAAATCCAAGTTGGACATCGCCCTTAATTATTCCATTATTTATAATTTCTCCACCACTTTTAACGACACCAGTAAACTTGTTATTATTAGTAAATTTAGAATTGTTTGCAAGTGATAAAAATGAAGAGAACATTTCTCCATTATTAACTATATTTGTTGAAGAAGCTGCCAAATCCTGCACAGATTCAAGATTTAACGTTCCATAGTTATTAATATTGGTATAATTGAAGTTTGCATATTGAGAGTTAATTTTTCCATAGTTATTTATTGTTGCAACAGGCAAAGCTGTACCAGAACCACCAAAATTAAAATTTATTGAATTAATGGTGAAATCTTTTCCAATAGTAGTTGTACCTTGACGTATTTCAATAAAAGCCTCAGAGTTTAAAGTTGAATCAATTAAACCTTTTTGTAATTCATTTGTTCCGTAGAGTTCTAGTCTTCCAGCATTTGTTATATTTGAATTATCTAAAATTACAGAAGTTAAGTATGTTTCACCACCATAGGTATTATCAACAACGCCGTTACCTGCAGTAAAGTTTTTCAGAGTAATGTCCGTAAAACCAAATATTTGGTTGTCTTTTACGGATACTCCAGCATGTCCGTTACCGTCAATATAATGACCATTACCGTAAATTGTTGTTTCTCTATGATCACCAACAAGAGTTCCCAAATCTTCTGTCAATTTGATATCTTCTGTAATTGCAACGTCATTACCCAACAATCCGTCAGGTTCTGTTTGAATAAAGTTTGGTAAATCTGTAATATTAGTTGCCTTTTTAACAGTATAAGTACCTATATCGTTAGAAACGGGAGTAAAGATATAAGTTTTATTATCTTTAATTGTTGAAACAATATCTTTAGAAACCTCGATTACAGTTCTACCCAAGCCGTCCAAATATTTTGTGCTTGTTGCGTCCCCATCTACAAGAATTTTGATTTCGTCAACAATTATGCTCGGAGTGCTTGCACCTACTGCATCATCGCTTACGACAATAACGTCCATTTTACCAGTTTTAGCATTATAATCTAATTTCAAGTGCAATGGTGAATCACCATCGCCTGAAAATCTACTCATTGTTAGCGTATCAACATTATCGTTTTGCAAGTCTAATGTTGCTTCGCCACCTACTGACAATCTGAAATCGCTTGAATTTGCTGGAGTTACACCTAATTTCAAAGTACCGTTTTTATAGTTGCTTTTTGCACCCAAAGAAATTATTCCGTTTGGACTTGCAAAATCAACGTTTTTATTCAAAATAACAGTACCATTCAAGTCCTTGCCGACTTTAAATGTATTATTAATAACCAAATTGCCATCAAAATTGTTATCAATACTAATAGCATCATCAAGAGTTATAGTTTTACCATCATAAGCATTCAAATACACGTTACTGTTAGATTTAATGCCGTAAGTTGTATCGTTTTTGAAATTAACGTCGCTATTTTTAGCATTGATAACTAGACCGTTGTAGCCCTCATTATTAACCGCAGTGCCTTTATTGTTCACAAAAGAAACGTCAGTCAAGACAAGTTTTGGGTTTGTCCCACGAATAATACCGCTTTGAGTGTCAAAGTCAGTAAACGTCGCATTTATAATTTCAAGTTTTGTTTCAGATGCACCAGCACCACTAAAAACTAATGGTGAGTCGTCTTGATAAATTGCACCTTTAATAGTGTGACCACTTACATCTAGTGTCAATTGTTTTTGTAAAAATCCAATAGAACTGCCGTCAGCAGCTAAATTATTGTCAACGCTAATAATTGAACCTTCTGAGGCATTATCTGCCTCATCATTTAAATCACCCCAAGTTGAAGTGCTTGCCAATGTTGGCATTTGTGACAACACTGCACATAAAGTTATCCCTAATAAAATATTAAATCTCTTTTTCATGTCTTTCTTCCGTTTTTCAAGCTCTTATAACTATAAACTTCTTGTTTTATCAATTGTAAAATAAACAGACTTGAAGTTAAGTGTTTATAACTATTTGTTTACAAAACAATAAAATCATGAGTTTATTGCATTCTTCAAATTATGTGAAAATATACTTTAATTTTGGTTTATGGTAACATTTAATCATATTTAAAAACGAGTGGAATTGATATGAGTATTTTTTTTATAGGAATAATTATATATTTTATTGGTAGTATGATTGCGACATTTTTCTCAGAAAAATTCAAAGTTGCAGTTTTGTCATTATTTAGTTTTGTAGGTGCAGTTTTTTGTTTAAAACCTGCAATAAGCGTACTTTGCACTGGCAACACAATATCAAAAGTTTTTGATTTCAACAATATTTTTGGAAGTGTTAGTTTTTCAATTGATGCACTTTCAGCATTTTTCATAATTGTAATTACTGTAATGAGTTTGGCATCTGTCATTTTTTCAAAAGGCTATTTAGCAGAGTATTTGAAATTGGGTAAAAATATCAATTTTCATTTAATATTTTTATCAATGTTAATAGCCTCAATGCTACTTGTTGTTACTTGCCAAAACGCATTTGCATTTTTGATTTGTTGGGAAATAATGTCTTTGAGTTCGTTCTTTCTTGTTATTTTTGAAAACGAGAAAAAAGAAGTGCTTAAAGTCGGCATAAAATATTTAGTCTTTATGCATGTTTCAGTATTATTTATAATGATGACATTTGCTTTAATGTCAATACATTCAGGAAGCTTTGATTTTAATTCTTTCAAAAATGTTTTGCAAAATAATTCTCACCTAGCAAATATTGTATTTTGTTTGGCTTTTATTGGCTTTGGTACAAAAGCTGGCTTTGTGCCATTTCATAACTGGTTGCCTGATGCTCACCCAGCAGCCCCAAGCCATGTGAGTGCAATTATGTCGGGTGTAATGATTAAAACTGGTATTTACGGAATTTTAAGAACTTTAACTTGGATTGTAACTCCATCATTATTAATTTCTTATGCGGTTTTAATAATTTCTGTAATTTCAGGATTATATGGTGTTTTATATGCAATCTCTCAACACGATTTAAAAAGATTGTTGGCATATCACAGCATTGAAAATATTGGTATTATAGGCATTGGTATTGGTGTTGGAATGCTAGGTTTAGCGTACAACATTCCTGTCATCGCCGTTTTAGGTTTCGCTGGTGGAATTTTACACATCTTAAACCACTCTATCTTTAAAGAATTATTATTCCTATCTGCTGGAAGTGTTTATGTAAAAACACATACAAGAAACGTAGAAGAATTAGGCGGATTAATAAAATCAATGCCCAAAACAGCATTACTGTTTTTAATCGGTTCAATTGCAATCTGCGGGCTACCGCCATTTAACGGTTTTGTTAGTGAGATTTTAATATATTTTGGTATGTTTAAATCACTTTCTATACATCATTTTGTATTTATAACAATTATGTTATTTGCTATTGCTGGATTAGCCTTGATTGGTACAATGGCAATTCTATGTTTTACAAAAGCATTTAGTGTTATTTTCCTTGGAATGCCAAGAAGTGAATCTACCCAAAAAGTAAACTCTGACAGTGAAAATTCTATGATTTTACCAATGAGTTTTCTTGCTGTTTTAACCCTTGTTATTGGTATATTTCCTCAATATGCATTCAGTTTTGTTATTAAAACTGTGAATGTATTTACTGAAGTTAATCCAAAAATATATTCTGAACCAATAGAATTAATGCAGTTCATTTCACTTTATGCGCTTGCATTTATTTTAATCGTTTTAGCTTTAGTTCTTTTGAAAAAGATAGTTTGCAAAAAGAAAATTGCATTTTTTGAAACTTGGGGTTGCGGTTATAATAGGGCAAACAATAAGATGCAATATACCGCTTCATCTTATGCAAGTCCTTTCTTATCAATGCTAAAACCTTTATTCAAAAAAGTTTTTGATATCGAAAAGCCTAAAAAATTATTCCCTAAAAACGCACACTTTAGCCTTCATGTTGATGACATTGAAGAAGAATATTTGATAAAACCATTAGTTAAATATGATGAATGGTTCTTGTCTAAGTTTGAATCTATACAAAGCGGTAATATTCAGTCTTATATTAAATATGGACTTGGATTCTTAGTAATAGCAATAATTGGAAGTTTATTAATAGGATAGAAATATGTTAATAAAAATATTAAATTTAATAATTTTGTTATTTGTCCCATTTATAATGATAGGTATTATAAAAAAGACAAAAGCATTTTGGAGTGGTAAAAAAGGTTCTCCTATTTTGCAACCATTGTACGATTTTATACGATTGATAAAAAAAGATTTTGTTATAAGTACAACAACCTCAGAGGTATTTCAAATCGCACCTATTATTAATATTGTTGCCGTAATTTTTGCGGGACTTTTTGTACCTCTTGCATCAGGAAGTGCAATTATAAATATTCCTGCAGGTTTAATAGTTTTTGCTTATACTTTAGGACTCGGTAAATTTCTATCCTTAATTTCAGCAATGGATACAGGTAGCAGTTTTGAGGGAATGGGTGCTTCAAGAGAAGCGTGTTTTACAACAATTGTTGAACCAGCATTTTTCATACTGATTGCATCAATTATGGCACTTAGCGGAAATTATACTTTTGATTCGTTATCAAAAATTGTATCTTCTGCTGGTAGTTATGGTGTGTTAATAATTATTTTTGCAATAATGATTTTGTTTATAATGCTTTTAGTTGAAGGCTCAAGAGTTCCTGTTGATGATCCGACTACACACCTTGAATTAACTATGATTCACGAGGTTATGATTTTAGACAATTCTGGGGTAGATTTGGCATTATTTACTTGGGCGAATAGTATCAAAATGATGTTAATTTCTTCACTGATTGCAAAACTTGTTATCCCTGAAACTTTAGGCTGTGGGGTTACAATTTTATGCTACCTTGCAGTAATGTTCCTCATTTCAATTTTGATAGGTACAATAGAGTCTTCTATGGCAAGACTTAGAATGTCACATGTTTTAGAATTTGTATTTATTATGAGTTCTCTAGCACTTGTAGTTCTTTCTCTTGTCGTTAGTACCTTTGGAGGTGTTTAGATATGGTAAATGCTTTTATTATATTATTTGGTTTGACAATGCTTTATATCTCTACAACAAGTAGGATTATTTCGCACATAAGATTATTGATAATACAAGGTGTTTTGTTGTTTTTAATTTGTTGTTCTGGAATGAAAGATATGAGCATTTTGAATATCGCATTCTTAGTTGTGGAAACGCTTATCGTAAAATCAATTGTTATTCCAGCATTTTTGTACAAGGTTTCAAAAAAAACACATTCTGACAGAGATGCAGCAGCGAATATTCCTCATTTCTATTGTCTTGTAGTATCAACTGTAATCCTTTTGGTTTGCATGTTGCTTTCTCAATATTATGTTTCTTCAATAAAACTTATCTCTCACCTATTCTTTGGTGTGTCTGTTGCAACAATTATCATAAGCTTATGGCTTATTACGATAAAACACAAGATTATTTCTAACGTAATTGAGTTTATCACAATGGAAAATGGTATTTTTCTATTATCGTTATCTGTTGCAAAGGAAATGCCTATTTTAGTAAACTTGGGCGTGCTACTTGATGTGTTTATTGCCGTTTATATTTTAGGATTATTTGTAAACGAAATAAATAACGAATTTCAAGATTTAGAGGTTTCAAATCTTTCAGAATATAATGATTAATACAATTTTAATATTTCCAATTATTGCGTGCATTTTAATCTTACTTATCAAAAACAAAAAATTTGATATGTTTATGATTAACACTTATGCGGTTGTACATTTTGTTGCAACAATTATGCTTGCGATAAACAAAAACTGTGGAACTCGCTATTTTGCAGTAGATAATACAAATTTAATATTCCTGATTGTATTGTCATTTATTTTTCTAATGACCGTAATATACAACAATGGTTATGTAAAAACTTTCAATTATAACAACTATTCAGATTCACGAATCCGAAATTATACACTTATGATTTTAATTTTTGTCCTATCAATGACAGGCACAATCTTGAGTGTCGATTTGGGAATATCTTGGGTGTTTATTGAAGCAACAACCTTATCAAGTGCATATTTGATATACTTTAATAAAACAAAACACTCTATTGAAGCTGCTTGGAAATACGTATTTATTTGTTCTATAGGTATTTCATTAGCTTTTGTCGGAATTATTCTACTTAATATTTCAACTGGAAATATTAACTCACTAAACTTTTCAGAATTGTACGCAAATGCGGGTAGTTTCAATCATAGTTGGTTAAAACTTTCATTTGTGTTTATGTTATTTGGTTTTGGGGCAAAAATGGGTTTAGCACCAGTACATTTTTGGTTACCAGATGCACACTCAGAAGCACCATCTCCAATTTCTGCATTATTATCGGCAACTCTTTTAAACTCCGCATTTTTAGTTATTGTAAGAATTTTCAAAATAATGACTCTTGCAGGTTGTACCAATTATGCAAGAATAATGCTTTTGGTAATGGGCTTTCTTTCATTATTTGTTACAGCAGTTTTTGTTTATCATATAAAAAACTATAAAAGAATGTTGGCATATTCTTCAATTGAGAATATGGGTATTTTGACAATAGGTACAGCACTAGGCGGTGTAGCTTATTATGCAGTAATATTACATTTGATAGGTCATTCGCTTGCAAAATCTTCGTTCTTTTTAACTTCTGGAAATGTTTTAGAACTTTTTGAAAGTAAAAGAGTTAAATCAGTTAATGGTCTTATGAGCGCTGATAAAAAAACAGGCTGGTTGTGGAATTTATCATTCCTTGCAATCTGTGCTTTTCCAACTTCTGTTCTATTTGTTAGTGAATTTTTGATGATAAAAACAATGATTCTCCAAAAACACTACGTTTTATGTGTTTTATTCGTATTATTGTTAACAATAATTTTGTACGGCTTGGCTAAAGTCGTATTAAAAATGTCTTATGGAAAATTAAGCAACGATAAAAAACAAGAAGTTTTAGAAAACAAGAAAAAAATAACATTCACAATGTATGTACCTCAATTTATAATGTTAATTTTTGTGTTTACTTTAGGATTTTATGTTCCAGATTTTCTAAATAACATTATAAATACAGTATTTACAGGTTTTTAATACAAGGATAAAATTATGACGAACTGGATAAAAGCTAAAAATAATCAAAGAATAAATCTTTTAGAAATTCCAACTCTTTCTATTTCAGAATTAAGAAACGAGATAATTTCTATAGCAAAACGCCCCATTGGCTTTTTTGGAAAAGATTGGGGCGATGGAGATGTAAGGTTGTTTGTTGTTTTAGCAGATGATGATAATTCCGAATTGTATATTTCTTCTGCTCTTTTTAAAAACGGCGAAAACTCTTATGAATGCATTACTCAAGAAGTTCCCGCATTCCATATATTTGAACGAGAATTTTATGAACAATTCAAAATAAAACCGCTTAATCACCCATGGCTAAAACCAGTGAGAGAAAACCAAGATGAATATGAGTTTTTTGAAATGGA
>ERZ808275.836-NODE-836-length-10299-cov-4.117239_pt1 | contig 10299 bp, 10 predicted proteins | sample MGYA00520894_ERZ808275 | MGnify/ENA primary metagenome ERZ808275 (study PRJEB31516, sample SAMN03275598) | gut metagenome | biome: mammalia-associated habitat; material: feces | host: Papio cynocephalus | place: Kenya | collected 2012-08-03 ...
TATAAGTAGATTGGTGTAATGAAGTTTAAATTTAAAAATGCAAAATAATATACAACTTAAAATGCTTAACGTAATAATATAGATGTATTCATAAAATCTTGAAGGTCGGGTGTTTAATATAATGTATTCATTACTATTAAGGCTAGATTTAATATTTAGTCTGTACAATAATATAGAACGAAAACATTCAAGAGCAAAAAATAAAATTATGCTAATAATAAAAGCCTTACATAATATTATGTAATACAGATTAAGTGTTTTTAAATAGTCACAATATGGTTTAAAAAAAAACATTATAAAATAAAGACTCATCGTGGCGTAAGAAACAATCATGTATGAGTAGTTCTTTTTTTCTTTTTTTATCTGAAATAAATTTATCATAAAAAACCCATTCTCCACTTCCATAAATATTGATTTGTCCATAATAAAGGTTATGGTGAATAAAATCAACTGGTTGTTAATAAAAATTATCAAAAGTATCTTTATTCATAGTATAATTTACTTATGGTTAAACACGAAGATTTAGAAAAATATGATACTTTGTATAGTGTTGAAAGATTAAAAGCATTTATCTATTCAGAAAATGATACTATTGATGATATAAAAATGAGATATAACAATAATGTTAAAATTTCTCAAGCTCTATATCCTGAACTTTGTACGTTAGAAATTGTTTTAAGAAATACTATAAATTCGGCATTGAAAAACAAAATTTCAAAAACTTGGTTAGAAGATGAAATTAAAAATAATACATTACTTAAAAGTGATGATTACAAACTTTTAATGTTGGCGTATGAAATTACTAAAAAAGAGTGCGAATCAAATAATAAACCAATTACTAATGGGAAAATTATTGCAAATTTGAATTTCGGATTTTGGACAAATCTTTGTATGAAAAAATATAGTGCAAGTATTTGGAATAAAAAACAATATTTTAAGTCTGTTTTTGTCAATTATCCAAATAAAAGACCTGAAATTTCTGTTATTTCAAGAAAATTATATGCAATACGAAAACTAAGAAATAGAATTTTTCACTATGAACAAATCTTTAGATACCCTAAAAAAACTCTTGATTTATATAATACAATTATTGAAATATTATCATACTTACCAACGGATGATTTCAGAGTTGTAGATAATAATTCGAATTTTTTAAGCTTGTATAATGAAATATTAAACTAAAATCTTATTTTTAAGCAACAAAAAACCTAGGCATCTATACGGTCAAAGCCGTAGGAAGAAAATCCTAGGTTACTCATCTATTATTATGTACGATTATTTAGTCTTTGTCAACCCTAGTCCTATTCTAAATAATCCTTAAACGAGCTTAGTTCTTTATTTTTTCTTAGTTTTTCAAGTGCTTCGTTTTCGATTTGTCTTATTCTTTCTTTTGAAAATCCTAAGATTTGCCCCAATTCTTCTAAAGTTTTAATTCTTTCTCCATTTAGTCCAAATCTATGGATAATAATGCTTTGTTCTCTTGAATCTAGTACCTTTAGCATTTTTCCAATATCTTTTTTCAATCCGTGTTTTGTTGTTTCGTAGTCAGGTGATTTATAGCTATTATCTGCAATATAATCTTGTACGCTCAAATCTTCTGTTACAGGTGTATCAAGGCTGATAGGTTCTTTTATCATAGATTTTTTTATCGTTTGTATTCGTTTTGGATTAATCTTTAAAACCTCTGCAATTTCTTTTTCTGTAGGTTCGTGTCCATTTTTTAAAGACAAATCAGTATAAGCTTTTTTATATTTTCTAATTTTATCGTTCATATGAACTGGTATTCTAATTGTTTTAGAATGGTTAGAAATTGCTCTAATGATTGCCTGTTTTATCCACCAAGTCGCATAAGTAGAGAATTTTAAAGCCCTTGAATAATCATATTTTTCAGCAGCTTTGATTAGTCCAAGTGAGCCTTCCTGTACCAAGTCCATAAACAATACGCCCTGACCAATATATTTTTTTGCAATACTTACAACAAGTCTAAGGTTTGCTTGGATAAGTTTTTTCTTTGCACAAATTCTTTTTTCTTTCTTATCTTCCTTGATAATTTTACCTAAAAATTGTTCTTCATTAAAAGAAAGCAGTTTAATTTTTCCTACATCTTTTAAATAATTTTGAAGTAAATCATCTTCTTTTGAAATTGAATTAAATGTTTTCGGCTCAATTTCTCTGACTTCGTCTTCTTCTAGTAACCCCAACTCTTCTTCGAGTTTATACTCCAAATTGCTACCCATATTAATATTCCCCTCAAATCTTTTTCAATACACACATGTATTGACGAGGAAAATAAAAATTTGTTTCCAAAATTTTTAATTAATTTTCAGGGATATAATATTCAACAAATTCACATTTGATATTCATTTGTGGAGCTAAAATTTGTCCTATTGGTGAATTAATAAGACCTTTAAAAGCTTTTAGAGTGTTGTTATATTCAACAACGCAAGGTTGTAGCATTGTTTGAATATTAATGAATTCTTGCAAATTTTTATTCAAGTAAACGTTTGATTTTATTTCAGGATATTTCATTGCAGCCGTAAACAAGGTATTTAACTTAATATCCAATTCATTTTCAAGTCTAAATCTATCCTTGTTATTATTCCAACGTGCTGGCAATTTATTTATTTCAATAATAAGTTTTCTCACCGCAAAAATAATGGCTTCGTCATTTACCATAACACTTTGAGCTGAATCAATAAAAGTATTAACAGCCTTATGTCTTGCTCTTAATCTCGCATCAACTCCTGCTAGTCTTTGCAAAATACGTTCTTTATATACTTTCAAACCTCCATAAGTTGCATAAAATGCTAAACCTACGGCTAAGAAAATTGCTATTACAACAAGTACTGCAACCATATTAATCTCCAGCTAAAATAACTGTGAAATCACTCTTTGGACAGAAGTTCTTAACTGGGTCATATACAAATTGAATGTTTTGCATATTTGAAACTTTTTTCTTCAGCCAGTTAAAGAAATCATTTGAAATTGATGATGATTGAGCGATAAATTGTGAATGAGTAATATCAGCTCTATAGAAACAAGAAACTGTCATACCTAATTCTTCCATTTCTGATTTCATTTGTTTAGCTTGGTCAGCTTTTTTAGAAGCGTAAATAATACCGCCCACAACGTGATTGTTATCAAGTGAAGTTTTATCTCTATAAATCATTCTGTTGATAACTTCTTGAGTTTTTTCAGGGTCAAGAATCCAGTAGCTTATTGAACCTTTTTGGTTTGGAGCTCCAGGAAGTGTTGCAACCTCAATCTTATTCATATCAATATTTTTTGATAATGTTGCTAATTGTGAGATTTCATATAAAGATAAATCTGTTTTTACATAAGTTGTTACTGTGTTAATTAGTTCTGGAATTTTTGGAATAGCTTGTGGTGATTGCAATTTTTCTAGTAATCCTCTTAAGAACCATTGTTGACGTTGCGTTCTACCAATGTCACCAAGTCCATCTTTTCTAAATCTCAAGTAACCAACAGCATTTCTACCGTCTAAAATATTTAAACCTTTATTCAAATTTACGTGTAAATTACCAGAATAATCATGGTAATGCATTTCTTTTTCAACATAAATAGGTACGCCACCTAAAGCATCAACTGCTTTTTCTACCGCAGCATCATTAACCATAATGTAATGGTCAATTTTTATACCAAGAGTTTCTTCTAGAGTTTCTTTTGTTAAATCAATACCACCAATTGCGTGAGCTGCATTGATTTTTTGAACACCGTGGTCATGTGGAATATAAACTTTACTATCTCTAGGAACAGAAATAGCATTTACTGATTTTGTTTTAGCATCAACATTTAAAAGAATAATTGTATCTGTTCTTGTTCCAAGCCATGGGTTTGAAGCGTTTTGGTTCGCATCTGTACCAACAAGTAAGATAGTTTGTCTTCTTGTAAACAAAGGCATTGTAAATTGTTGTTTTTCTCTTTTTTTGAATGAGAATTTTGAAATGAAATCAGCTAACCATGATTTTTGAGTTTTTTCACCATTTTCATCTCCAACTACAATGTCAGAATCGCTTAAAAGTAAGAATCCTATTACCATTCCGCATATAATTGAAATTATAACTAGCATAATTTTAGCAAAACTTGAAGTTTCTTGTTTTTCTTCTTCCAAGTGCTTTAAAAATACGCTATATTCGTCTTTTTCTCTTTGTTGATTGCTATTCATGTAAAATCTAATCCCTAACTATTTAATGTAATTATAGGATAAGAATAAAATAAAATCAATTAAAGTTAAGTATTATAAATCTTCTTTTTGATATGCCCAAGCAGAGTGATTATGAATACTTTCAAAAGATTCACAAGCAAGCTCAAAACTTCTAATTTCAGGCTTTTCTTTAACTTTTATAATAACATCTCTTAACAAATCTTCTACGAATTTTGGATTATTATAAGCTTGTTCTGTTACAAATTTTTCGTCTTCTCTTTTTAGTAGAGAGTAAATTTCGCTTGATGCACAAGTTTCAATATCTTTTACCAAATCTTCTATCCAAATATGAGCATCATCGTCATAGCTAATTTTTAATGAAACAATGCTTCTTTGGTTGTGAGCACCATTGTCTGAAATTTCTTTTGAGCAAGGGCAAAGTGTTGTTACTGGAACTTTTACACCTAAATAAAATTTGTATTCATCATCATAGTATGTGCCTGTAAATGAACAGTCATAACACATTGGCGATACTAATTTTGAAACTGGTGAAAGTTTGTCTATAAAATATTTAAACTCAAATTCTAACTCTCCGCTTTTTGCATCAAGTTTTTCGATAATTTCTTTCAAGCAACCTTTTATATCAACACCTAACATGTTTTTATTTCTCCATTCTGTTAGAACTTCGATAAATCTTGACATGTGAGTGCCTTTATAATCTCTAGGTAGTGAAACACTAGCTGTTGCTTTTGCCCAAACTACGCTATCTGTGTCGTTTTTGCGTTGAATTATTAATGGTAATTCGACATCTTTCACGCCTACTTTTTGAATGTCGATACCTCTTTTATCTTTTGAATTTTGTACGTCTTTCATTATTTCTCGTCTTTTTTCAAATTTAATGTAAATTTACTAAAATCACTTTCTTCAATTGCTAATAAGATTTTTAATGCTGCCTCTCTTTGAGTTTTTGCAGGAGCTAATCTTAATAGTTCAATTGCTTTCATAATAACTGGATCTGAATCATACCAACGATTACCTTTTCCTTGATATTTACCCATCATATCATATACGTGGTCCAAAACTTCTGATGCAACTTGAGTTTGTAATTGTAAAATAAATTCTGCTGCTTCATCTTTTGTTTTTGCTGGTGATAATTTTAAAAGTTCTAAAGCTTCTTTTAAAATTGGGTCTTTGTCGTACCAACGTCTATTTTCCATAGTTATTTTTTCCCTCGTGTTTATTATACGTTCGCTCTCTTTTTGGTTATTCTATCATATATTTTAAAATTTTTATACGCATTATATTTTTTATTTTTATTTTTGTTTTATTTGTGATAAATTTTTTTATGTTAGAAAAATTGGAGAAAATGTATGAAATTACTTGTTTTGAATGGTCCGAATTTAAATATGTTGGGTAAAAGAGAACCTGAAATTTACGGAAAAAATACTCTAAATGATGTACAAGATTTAGTGGAGTCATACTGTAATTCTATAAATTGTTCTGTAGAATTTTTCCAATCTAATCACGAGGGTGATTTAATAGACAAGATTCAACAAGCAGAAGTTGACGGTATAGTTTTTAACGCTGGAGCATACACACACACAAGTATTGCACTAAGAGATGCAATAGCAAGTGTTAAAACTCCTGTTATCGAGGTTCATATTTCAAATGTTCACGCACGTGAAGAATTTAGACACAAATCAATGATTGCCCCAGTATGTTTAGGTCAAATTTGTGGATTTGGTCTAGATAGTTATATTCTAGCTATTGAGGGCTTACATCGCTTTCTTTCAAAGGACGCAAAATAACAATTGAACTTAGATTTAATTGAATAAAATCATGAAATTCTGCAGGCTTATTCGGAATAAGTCTGTTTCTTAGTTCGCAATTTTTGATTGCTACGAATTTTTTTACCCCATTTAATATATCGCTTAAAACACGGTTTCTTTTACCTGTTTTTGGCATAAATACAGAACCTCTGATTTCATAGTCTTGAGTTATTACTAAAACTCTTTCTGACCATACGCCTGAGTTAAAGTCATTAGCTGAGAATTGTCCTGTCATATTAATTATTTCCTTTCGTTATTACATTTCGTAAGATTGGAACAATGGTAAGTATAATGCCAAAGCAAGTACCAATACAATACCACCGATTACAATAAGCATTATCGGTTCAATGGCTTTTGTCATTGTGTTGATTACTTTATCCAAAGTTTTATCAATAAAGATTGTTGCTTGATACATCATTTCGCCTAAACGACCTGATTGTTCCCCTGTTGCTATCATAAATAAAATCATATTTGGAATAGCTTTTGTAGCTCTAAGTGCTACAGATAAGTGCTTACCTTGTTGTACTTCTGCTGTAGCTAAACTGATTTTATCTTTTAGCGTTGAATTTGTTAAAGTTATATTTGAAAGATACAAGCAGTCTACAACCGGAATACCGGCATCGTAGGCAACTTGCATTACTGATACGAAGTTTGAAAAATTTGAAAACTGGATTAGTTGGTTGATAATAGGTATTTTTAAAACGTATTTATCAATCATTCTTCTTGATGGTGTCCATCTAAGTAAGAACATACTTCCAAAGATTACTGTACCAAAAATCAATGGAATAGCTGGCCAATAAGTCTTTAAGAATACACCCATATCCATTAATGTTTTTGTAATCCAAGGTAATTCTTTATCTAATGTATCAAACATTTCTGCAAAGGCTGGGAATACGAATACCAACATTACTGTTGTAACCAACATAGCCAAAATGATTACGAATACCGGATACATCAAAGCTCCGACTACTCTACTTCTGATGTCTTCTTCTTTCTTCAAAAGTTCAAGTAGACGTTCCATTGTTTTTTCAAGTTCACCGGCATCTTCACCGGCTCTTACAAGACCGATATAAATCTGACCGAAAACTTCTGGGTATCTAGCGACCGTATCTGCAAAGGTTGAACCTGACATGATTTGTCGTCTTAATTCCTGTGCTACGGCTTTTAATTTTTTGTTTGTAGCATCGTTTTCAATAAACATTAAAGCTTCAATTACAGGAATACCTGATTGAACGAGAATTTGAAAAGTTGAAGTAAATTCAACCCTTTCGCTAAGTTTTAGTTTATTGATTTTTCTATATTCAACTTTATTTTCGTTAGAGCCACCTTTTCCTGTTTCCAAAATTTTTGTAGGAATATAGCCCATTTTTCTAATGAGATCTCTTGCTTCCTTGTGGTTAGAAGCTTCTAGAGTCCCTTTGATAACGTCTTTATTTTTTAATGCTGTATAACTATATATTGGCATTTATAAAATCCTATTCATTAACTAAACCTAAAACTCTGACATATTCAGAGATAGTAGTTTCACCGTTAAGTATGTGATTTAGGCAAGATTGGCTTAAAGTCTTCATACCTGTTGCAATTGCGGCATCTTCAATTTCAATATCGTGAGCACCTTGTGAAATCAGTTTTCTAATTTCTTTAGAAATTGGAAGAATTTCATAAACGCCCATACGACCTTTATAACCTGTCATATCACATTGTCCGCAACCTTTTGCTCTATACAATTTTGTTTGCATAAGTTTTTGTATATCTTCTTCATCATTAAAGATTTGAGCAGCTTCATCATGTGATGGATAATATTCTTCTTTGCAGTCAGCACAAAGATGTCTAACAAGTCTTTGAGAAATTACACCCATCAAGGTTGAAGATACTAAGTAATCTTTAGCACCCATTTCGATTAAACGAGTAAGTGTTGATGCTGCAGAATTTGTGTGAACGGTACTTAGTACTAAGTGACCAGTAAGAGCTGCTGAAATAGCAACTTCAAGTGTTTCGTAGTCACGAATTTCACCTACAAGTATAATATCAGGGTCTTGTCTTAAGATTGCTCTCATACAAGATGCGAATGTAATACCAGCTTTTACGTTTACTTGTGATTGGTTAACACCCTCTAACTTGATTTCTATCGGATCTTCGATTGTGGTAATGTTTACGCCCTCAGTATTCAAATTTTTCAAAATAGAATACAAGGTTGTAGTTTTACCAGAACCAGTAGGACCAGATGTTAAAATAATACCGTTTGGACTCGTGATAAGTTTTTTAATCTTTTGAATATCTCTTTCACTTGCACCCATTAATTTAATTTCTTTTTCAGAAGAATTTAGTGTTACTGCTGGTGCAAGTACACGGATTACCATTTTTTCTTTACCAGAAACAGGAAGTGAGTTGATACGGAAGTCAAACTCTTTGTCCTTATAGGTGATAGTAAAAGTACCGTCTTGAGGTCGTCTGTGTTCAGCGATATTCATTCTTGAAAGAACTTTAAAACGTGTTAAGACAGGTTGTTCTATTTTTGCTGGTAAATCAAGTGCGTGTCTTAAAATACCATCGATTCTGTATCTTACAACGTGGTTTTTTAATCTTGGTTCAATATGAATATCTGATGCTTTTAAATCAATAGCATCTGTTAAAATCTTATTTACAAATTCAGCAACTGTACCTGAATTTTCTTGTAATTCTTTATCAATTTGTTCCCAAAGAGAATCTTCAACACTCAGTTGGCTTGCTTCTGCTTCCAATTTTTTTAAGATGTTGTCAGATTGTTTCTTTTCTTTTGAAAAATATTTATCAACGGTTTGTTCAAACTCAAAAGATGTAATTATATATGGTTTTGGATTTTGACCTGTGATGTAAACAATTTCTTTTAGAGAAGCTGTATTATAAGGTTCAACCACACCAACTTTCAAGATTTTACCATCTGTAAACATTGGTAAGATTTTGTTTTCTCTGATAAAATCTTCAGGTAACATTTTTATATTTTTATCTAACGCTTTAAACATTTCTGTTGTAACGTTTTCCATATTAAAAACTTCTGATAATACAGTTCTTAATCTAGGTAATGCTATTGCTCCCATTTGATAAAGGATTGAGCCGATAGGTTCTAACCTTTTTTTAGCATCTTCCATAGCTTCTGCAAGTTGAACTTCTGTAATTTCACCCTTGTTGTAAAGAATATCTCCAACCATTTTATTCATTTCTGCAAAAGTCTTAGGAACTTGTCTTTCAACTTCTTTATTTGGATTAAGGTCTGTAGGAGTTTCTTCTGTTGCTTGAATACCGTGTTGCTCTGTATTTGAAATCTCTTCAGTTTGAGGATTTATGCTTACAAACAATTCTTCAAAAGCTTCGTTTGGAAGAAAAATAAATTGAGTTTCACACCCACAAACAGCTTTTATTAATTCTCCAGCCTCGTGTTTGTTTGTGTGTTGGTTTCCCACAGCAAAAAGTGTAGTATTCTTTACGTTTATTGGCAAAAATTGAAATTCATTCAACTTTGCAATATCAAATTTTGATACTACTTCCTTATTTATATTAGCTTTTAATTTTTGTATTTTTTCATCCATTATAATTCACGACTTCTTTTAGTTCTTTGAATGTTTTTGTAAGTTTCAATATCTTCTTCATCAAAGATAATTCTAGGAGTTACCATTACGATAAATTCAGATTTACTTCTTGATAAATTTGAAGAACGGAAGAAAAATCCAATTACTGGAATATCACCTAGTACAGGAATTTTTGAAATACCTTTAGTTTCTTGTTCATTAACAAGACCACCTAAAATTAATGTATCTCCGTCTTTTACACGAATGTTTTTCAAATCAAGGTTTCTTCTTGCAAGTAAAGTTGCTTCAACTTCATCACCCTCACCTAATTGACCAGCGATTACTGTGTAATTAGGGTTGATGTTAAATGTAACATATCCCTCTGGACTTATTTGAGGTGTGATAGAGAATTTTAACCCTTTATCATTACCGATTTCATAGTTTTTAGTTAATTTATAAGATCCAGTAGTTGTTGAGTTTGTTGCTGAATCTGTTGTAACTTTTTTGATATAGTCTTCAGTCAAGTCAATAGTTGATGTTTGACCGTTTGTAACCAAAATACGAGGGTTTGATAGTAATTTACCTTTAGTATTTGTCATCAAATAGTTAACTGCCCACTCAATAGTTGTTGCATAGTTGTTTCGAACAGGGTTGTCACCAAGAATTGGAACAGGTCCTCTTAATAAAATACTTGTTGCTAAACCACCGTTCATAGTTACCATTGTGTTTCCGTGAGCATAAGCCCATTCATTTGTAAGTT
>ERZ808275.837-NODE-837-length-10295-cov-2.294434_pt1 | contig 10295 bp, 6 predicted proteins | sample MGYA00520894_ERZ808275 | MGnify/ENA primary metagenome ERZ808275 (study PRJEB31516, sample SAMN03275598) | gut metagenome | biome: mammalia-associated habitat; material: feces | host: Papio cynocephalus | place: Kenya | collected 2012-08-03 ...
GCATAAGTACGGAATCGATTGCGCCGAATATCGTTTTTGAATTGTTGTATGAAGGCGTGACGACGGTTACAAGGGGATTCATTATCTGCCCTCGTACATTTTGGCGTAATAATTTTGATATTCGCCGCTGATTATTCTTTCCCACCATTCCTTATGCGTGAGATACCAGTCGATTGTGCGACGGATTCCGTCTTCAAACGTAGTTTGGGGCAACCAACCGAGTTCACGGTGAATTTTTGCGGGATCGATGGCGTATCTGCGATCGTGTCCCGCTCGGTCTTTTACAAATTTGATTTCGCCTTTCCCGAGAGTGCGAATAATCGTTTCGACAACTTCGAGATTGGTTTTTTCGTTATGACCGCCGATTGTATACTTCGCCGCCTCTGCCGTTGTGGATAATAAGATCGATGGCAGAGCAGTGATCCTCGACGTAGAGCCAGTCGCGAACGTTTTTTCCGTCGCCGTATACGGGAAGCGGTTTGTCGTTAAGAACGTTTGCAATCATCAAAGGAATAAGTTTTTCGGGGAAGTGATACGGACCGTAGTTGTTCGAGCAACGAGATATAGTTACGGGCAAGCCGTATGTGCGATGATATGCCAAAACGAGCAAGTCAGCCGACGCTTTCGATGCAGAGTAGGGACTCGACGTATGGATAGGGGTTTCTTCCGTGAAGAACAAATCGGGTCTGTCAAGCGGCAAATCGCCGTACACTTCGTCCGTAGAAACTTGATGGTATCTCGTGATCCCGTATTTTCTGCACGCGTCCATAAGAACTTGCGTGCCAAGAATGTTCGTTTTTAAGAAAATTTCGGGATTTACTATCGATCTGTCGACGTGACTTTCCGCCGCAAAGTTTACGACGATATCGGGTTTTTCGGTTTCAAAGAGTTTGTATACGTTTTCTCTGTCCGTTATGTCGATTTTGACGAATTTGAATTTCGGATTTTTCAACGCGTCTTCAAGCGTTTCCATATTGCCCGCATAGGTCAGACAGTCGAGGCAAACTATTTCGTAATCGGGGTGTTTGCCCAACATATAGTAAACGAAGTTGCTTCCGATAAATCCGGCGCCGCCGGTGACAAAAATTTTCATAGTCTGTTTTCGTTGTTTGCCAACCTTAAAAGATATTGGCCGTATTCTGTTTGCGCAAGTTTTTCGCCTTGCTTTTTGAGTTGTTGCGTGTCGATATATCCGTTTCGCCAAGCGATTTCTTCCAAACAAGCGATGTAAAGGCCTTGCCTGTTTTGCACCACTTCGACGTACGTAGCCGCCTGCATCATTCCGCTCGGACTGCCCGTGTCGAGCCATACCGTTCCGCGTCCGATTAAAATAACTTTCAACTTTTTGCGGTTCAAATATTCGTTGTTTATAGAAGTAATCTCGATTTCGCCTCTTGCCGAAGGTTTGACGTTTTTGGCTATTTCGACGACGCTGTTATCGTAAATATACAAGCCGGGTACGGCATACGACGATTTCGGATTTTCGGGTTTTTCTTCGAGCGATAACACGTTGAAGTCCTTATCGAACTCTACGACGCCGAATTCTCTCGGATTTTTGACGGGATAACCGAACACCGTTGCGCCTTCGTTTTTCGCTATGGCTTGTTTCAAAGTATGCGCAAAGTTTTGTCCGTAGAAAACGTTGTCGCCCAAAATCAAGCAAACGTCGTCGTCGCCGATAAATTCTTCGCCGATAATGAAAGCGTCTGCGAGTCCGCGCGGCTTGTCTTGCACCGCATACGAAAACTTGACGCCCAAAGACGATCCGTCTTCCAACAAAGATTTGTATTGTTCGATTGCGTCGGGGGACGAGATAATCAAAATCTCTTTAATGCCGGCAAGCATTAAAATCGACAACGGATAATATATAAGCGGTTTGTCGTAAATAGGCAAAAGTTGTTTCGATACCGCAATGGTCAAGGGGTACAAACGAGTGCCTTTTCCGCCTGCTAAAATTATGCCTTTCATACGTATTTCCCCATTTATCTTTATAGAGTGTATTTATTTATATAAATATACCACCAAACGCGCGAAGATGTCAATATTATACATCGTTGTCAATCACGTATACGGCAAACTATACGGCAAACGTCACATTGTATTTTTTTGTTGAATTTTGCAATATATATGCTATAATATGTATAATATCATTAAAAAATAAAAGGGGACCATTATGAAAAAATCTACAAGCATCGCATTGATAAGCATTTTATTGATGCTTTGTGTTGCAATTTCGTTGGTTGCGTGCAACGACGTATCTTACACGATTACGTTTGACGCAAACGGCGGACTCGGTCAAATGAGTGCCTTGCAAGTCAAATCCGAAAAAGAAGCGACTTTGCCGAACAACTCGTTTACGAGAGAGAATTACACGTTTGCGGGTTGGGCAACTTCTGCCGACGGCGCGGTCGTTTATGCGGACGGAAGCACGATTACCGCAGAGCGCGACTTGACTTTGTATGCAGTCTGGAACATCGTTACCTACACCGTAAATTTCCATTCTAACGGCGGAAACGGCGAGATGTCCGCAATGAGCGTTAACGCCGGCGAAGGAAAGAATTTGACCGCAAACGCCTTTACGAAAGACAATTACACTTTTGCGGGTTGGGCAACTTCTGCAAACGGTGAAATCGTTTATGCAGACGGTGCGGAAATTACCGCGACATCCGATTTGACGTTGTATGCAGTCTGGACAAGAAACGCCTTGACCGCAAACGTAACGGTATCGCAAAAATCCGACGAAGAAAAGATAACCGTATCTTGGTCTAATGCTTCCGAAACGCTGACGAAAGTCGAAATAAAAGCGTATCGCGGCGCAGAACTCGTTGCGAGCAAGACCGTTACGGATGCGGACGCAATCGCGGCGGGAACTGCGAATTTGGAAGTCTATTGGGGTAAATATTCGGTAAGCGTCGTTTTGAACGGCACGGAAGAAACTTCCGTCGCAACTTATAACGTAAAAGCAAACGTAAGCACGAATCAATATAACATTGCGTTCTTTAACGCTACGTTCCCCGTATCTATTTTCACACTTCACAAAATGGATTTGGACAGCACCGCGCTTTCTGCGGGTACGAGTGCAGAAAACACGTACGTTTGGCTCAGCAGAAACAAAGCGTACGATTGGGATAATTTGCCTGCAAACCTAAAAGAAATTCCCGTTGCGAATCATACCGTTGCTTGGAATCAAGCGCTGGCAAACACCAAAGCGTGGATTGCGGAATTGAGCGAAATCAACGAAGACGCACACTTTACCGTATATTGCACGGACAACTATTCGAGAATTATTGCCGAACTTTTGATCAATAACGGAATAGATGCCGAAAAATGGAATGCAATAATGTTTACGGACGGAACTTGGACGGCAAACAATCTGAACGATTTGTTTGGCAACGAGAACGCCGAAACGACTTACAACACGATGGCAACGGCTTGGAACGAGTACGTTGCGGGCGAAAGAGCGATGACGGATCTTCCTTCTTACAGAGCGTCGTTGTCAATCTACGCACCTGTAATCGTCAAAGAAATGGACAACGTCAAATGGTTCACGGGCAGACTTCGCGTGAATGAAAACGTTGTGAATAATACGTTCCTTGCAAACTTCCTCACCGAATTGAAGGGCGCAGGTAAGATTAAAGAAAACTATTTGAACAGTTTGCTCGCCGCACTCAATGCGGACGAAAAGGCGACTTTCAAGGCGTTGTATCATATAGACGAGAATACTTTTGCGGAAGCGGAAACCGCAAACAAGAAAGTTATGATGATTCTCGGTACGAGTTGGGGCGGCGAAGCGGCAACTCTCGAAGATTATATGAGAGCGACGATGCAAGTGTACGGAACGGACTACGTCTATTACTACAAAGGACATCCGGGCTACCCGACGAGCAATTATTCCGAAAGACAAGCGATTTTGAGCAGATTGAAAGCGGAAGGCTATGCGCTTTATGAGTTGGACAACTCTATTGCTGCGGAATTCTTCTTGTTCTTCTTTGAAGACATCGAAATGATCGGCTATCCGTCCACGACGTTTGAAAGCGGTACGGACGCGAACGCAGACGGCGTTTTCGGTTATACGAAAGCAAGCGGATATTACGCTCAACTTTTGGAAACTTATATCAGCAAAATAACCGACGTAAGCGCATTCAACGAGACGTATGCGAGCAATGGCTTGACCTTGGCGGAAGGCGGCAACTACTATCTCGTCGAATACAAAGACGAGATGGCGAACGGCAAAGATATTGCTATCTACGACGCAACCGCAAAAACCCTTACGAATTACAAACTTATTTCGGCAACCGTAACGGCGGCGCAAAAAGATAACGACGAAAAGATAACCGTATCTTGGTCGAATGCTTCCGAAACATTGACGAAAGTCGAAATCAGCGCATATCACGGCACTGAACTCGTTGCGAGCAAGACAGTTACGAACGCAAGCGAAATTGCAAGCGGAAGTGCTGACATTGACGCATACTGGGGCAAATTTAACGTAAAAGTCGTTTTGCACGGTGCGGAAGAAATCGCCGTCGCCACGTATAACGTGAACGTAAACGTAAGCACGGACAAATATAGCATTGCATTCTTCAACGGAACTTTCCCCGTTTCCATTTTTACACTTCATAAAATGGACTTGGACAGCACGGCTATTGCCGCGGGAACAAGTGCGGAAAAGACTTACGTTTGGCTCAGCAGAGGCAACGCGTACGATTGGAACAATTTGCCGTCAAATATCGGCGAAATGCCTGTCGCAAAACACGATATTAATTGGAATACCGCATTTTCAAGAGTTAAAGCGTGGGTTGCCGAGTTGAACGAAATCAGCGAAAACGCTCATTTCACGGTATATTGCACGGATAACTTCTCAAGAGTCCTTGCAGAGTTTATGATCAACAACGGTATACCTGTCGAAAATTGGGACGCCGTAATGTTTACGGACGGAACTTGGACCGCTAACGATCTCAACTCTATGTTCGGCACCGAAAACGCAGAAGAAACGTACAACACAATGGCAACGGCGTGGAACAAATACGTTGCGGGCGAAATAACGATGAAAGAACTTCCGTCTTATAGCGCAGGTATGTCTTTGTATGCCCCCGTTATAGCGAAAGAAATGGCAAACGTTAAATGGTTTACGGGTAGACTTCGCGTGAACGAAAACGTTGTAAATAATACGTTCCTTGCAAACTTCCTCACCGAATTGAAGGGCGCAGGTAAACTCAAAGAGAACTATTTGAACAGTTTGCTTGCGGCACTCACTGCGGAAGAAAAAGCGACGTTCAAAGCGTTGTATCACATCGACGAGAACACGTTTGCGGAAGCAACGACCGAGAACAAAAAGGTTATGATGATTCTCGGCACGAGTTGGGGTAGCGAAGCGGCAACTCTCGAAGACTATATGAGAGCAACGATGCAGGTGTACGGAACGGATTACGTTTACTACTACAAAGGACACCCCGGTTATCCGACAAGCAACTATCCCGAAAGACAGGCAATCCTCAACAGATTGAAAGAAGAAGGATATGAACTCTATGAGTTGGACAACTCTATTGCGGCAGAATTCTTCTTGTTCTTCTTTGAAGACATCGAAATGATAGGTTATCCACGACGTTTGAAAGCGGCACGGACGCGAACGCGGACGGCGTGTACGGTTATACGAAAGCAGACGCATATTATCCCGATCTTTTGGAAACGTATATCAGCAAAATAGCGGACGTAAGCGCGTTCAACGAGGCGTATTCCGACAAAGGTTTGACCTTGACGGAAGGCGGCAATTACTACCTTGTCGAATATAAAGACGAGATGGCAAACGGCAAAGACATTGCCATCTACGACACAACGACGAAGACCCTCACGAACTATAAACTTATCGACGGCACGTATCAAGCAATCTAAAAACAATAATTTAGACGTATTGGCGGGGAAAAGTTTTAACTTTTCCCCGTTGGCACGTCATTGAAAACATAATTAAGTTATAACTAAAACATAATATAATTGCGTTAAGCAATATAGGGAAAACAATGAAAATACCGTATTTGGATTTGAGTGTAATGCACAACGAGTTGAACGATCGACTCACTGCGGCGTTCAACAGAGTTTTGAGTGCAAACAGTTTTATTCTCGACAAAGAAGTCGAGAATTTTGAAACGCATTTCGCGCAATACTGCGGCGCCAAATACGCAGTCGGATGCGGAAACGGTCTCGACGCGCTCTATTTGACTCTTAAGGCGATGGGCGTGACTTACGGCGACGAAGTTATTGTCCCGTCAAACACTTATATCGCGACGGCACTCGCGGTTTCTTACGTCGGTGCTACGCCGGTATTTGTCGAGCCGACACTCGATACTTTCAATATAGACCCCGAAAGAATAGAAGAAGCGATCACGGATAAAACGAAAGCCATAATCGCAGTCAATCTCTATGGCAGAATGGCAGATTTGGACAAGATCAAAGCAATCGCGGACAAATATTCGTTAAAACTTATAGAGGATTCGGCGCAAGCGCACGGCGCGGAATACAAGGGACATAAATCGGCATATTATAGCGATGCGGCGGGATTTAGTTTCTATCCCGGCAAAAACTTGGGCGCGCTCGGCGACGCAGGCATAATCGTGACGAACGACGCCGAACTCGCAGAGAAACTTCGCTGTTTGAGAAACTACGGCTCGAAAATCAAATACGAGCATATCGAAAAAGGTACGAACTCGCGTTTGGACGAGATGCAAGCGGCGTTTTTGGACGCAAAACTTACAGACCTCGACAAATGGAACGCAAGAAGAAACGAGATCGCAAAGAGGCTGATAAACGAAGTGCATAATCCGCTCATCGTTATGCCCAAACCTTGCGACGAGGACCACTTCAACGTATGGCACATTTTTGCAGTGCTTTGCAAAGAGCGCGCCGCTCTTGAGAAATATCTCAACGAAAACGGAATAGGAACGAACAAGCACTATCCGAAGCCGATGCACTTGCAAGGCGCGTATCGAGATCTCGGATTCAAGAAGGGCGATTATCCTATTGCCGAAACGATTTCCGAATGTGAATTGTCCATACCCGTTTATTATGGTATGACCGACGAGCAAGTCGATTATTTGATCGAAAAATTGAATTGTTTCGAGGCGTAATATGATTCATCCGCTTTCCGACGTTCAAAGCACGAATATAGGCGACAACACTAACGTATGGCAATTTGTCGTTATACTTCGCGGTGCAAAAATCGGTTCGAATTGCAATATTTGCGCCAACTGTTTCATTGAAAACGACGTCGTGGTGGGCGATAACGTGACCGTCAAATGCGGCGTACAGTTGTGGGACGGTTTAAGAGTCGAAGACAACGTTTTTATCGGTCCTAACGCAACTTTTTGCAACGACAAATTTCCCAAATCGCACAATAAAGACTTTGCGTTGTTGCAAACAATCGTGAAAAAGGGTGCATCTATCGGGGCGAATGCTACAATTCTGCCGGGGATAACCATCGGCGAAAACGCTATGATAGGCGCAGGGGCTTTGGTTACGAAAGACGTTCCCGCAGGCGCAATAATCAAAGGAAAATATTGATATGGAAAAACAAAAGCAAAAAATTGTTTTCTATTTCAGGAAAAACGTTTTGGCAAAAGGCGATTTTGCCCTTTATTATTGCGTTGCGAACGAGATTGCGGAAAACTTCGATATCGACGTTTTTTGCGTAAATAATTCATATAAAGAGATTCAACAAGAGTATTTAGATTCAAAAATACACTTCTGTGATTTGGACGAAAGCAACCTCAAAGACTTTGAAGGGGCGTATTTCGTTACGGCTTACAACCAGTTGTTCTTCTTGCTCGAAGAAATCGAGAGCATCAAATCCGCAAAAATACTTTTATTGTTTTTGCATCCCCAAATCACAAATTGGATGAACAATCAGTTGCCGAAAAATGCGAACGTTAAAAGCATATACAAATTGTTGCGTGCAAAAAACGCTTACGGATTTATGGATTGTGCAAATTTGTTCGCACTCGAAAAGCAAACAGATATACGTTTTGAAAAACGTTATTTTCCCGTAGTCTTCGACGATAAACACGTTTCACAACACGTCGACGCTTGCGACGTCGTGTCCGATGACGAAATAAATATCGGTTGGTTCGGACGGCTCGACGCGGACAAGATTTATTCTTTGCTCAACGTGTTGGACAATTTGCTCGAAGAAGGCGTTCGCAACGTCAACTTCCATTTGATCGGTGACGGAAACGCGAAAAAACTTATCAACGTAAACAAATACGCGCCAAATATAAAGATCGTGTTCAATTCGTTTATGTTTGGCGAGGAAAGGGATTCGTATTTAAGAAGCAACGTAGATATGGTTGTCGCTATGGGAATTTCCGCTTTGGATGTGGCGTTGTTGTCCATTCCGACCGTTATTCCGATTGTATCTTCTCAAAAATTCAGAGATGACAAATTGACGTACATTTTCGATGCGAACGATTATTGTTTGGGGTGGAACGTGACAGACGTTGACGCCGCAACGAAGAAAACTTACGGCATTAAACAAATCATAGACGATTTGCAATGCGGACGGAAGAAAGAATTGGGCGAAAAGTGTTACGATTACGCACAATCTACCTTTAACGTGAAGGAACATTCGCTCGATTTGGTAAAGTTGATTACGTCTACGAATCTTACCGTTGCCGATTGCTTGGCAAACGCAACGATTGCAAATCAACTGCGCAAATTCCGTTTGTACAAACGTTTGCGCGGTGCAAACAGATGGTACAACGATTATTTGTCTTTCCGTGTAAAATTGGCACGGTTCAAAGAAATGAAATTCACGAGCCAAGTGAAATTCGCATTGAAAAAACTATTGAAAAAAGGATAACGAAATGAGCAAAATAGTCTTTTTTCTTGAAACTAACGCCCCGATAACAAGCGCGCAGCGAGTTATGCTTAACCTCGCCGTTTCGGCGTATCAAGACGGTCGGGACGTTGTGTTTTTGAACAATTATCAGTTGGAAGATTCCGATTTGTCGGAGTCCGCAAAACAAATATTTGAATTGTCGAGTGAAGTCGATTTCTCAAATTATGAAGGGGCTGTTTTCTTTACGCCGTGCAATTATATGTTGCATTTGCTCGCTCATATTTCGTGCCTTAACGACGCAAAAATCTGCTTGTATTCGTACGACAAACGATCTATTGACTGGCTTACCAGTCACTTTGCAGACGCAAGATGCGTAGCGAGTATAAAAAAGCTGCTTACAGATTCAAATTCCGTTTCTTTCAGAGGCGGTAACTGTGTGTTCGCAAACTATGATTCGGACGGCAGAGAATTGCTGTACATTCCGCCGTTCATTGACGAGAACGTAGACTTCCAGCCTCAAAGCGTTGTGGACGAAAACGTAATTAATATAGGCGTTTTCGGTCCGTTCGGTGCGTCGGTTGCGAATATGCTCACAAACCTTATTCGCAACATACGAGTTCAAAAAATCGATAAAATGGTGAGAATTCACATTATCGGCAAAACGAGCGAGATGTTCAACGGTAAGTTTTCCGATTGCTCGACAAATTATACGAATTTGATTTACACGGGCGAGATGTCCGAAGAAGACTATTCGCAGTATATAAAGAAAAACGTCGATATTATACTTGCATATGGCGAAAACGCGGTATATGCTGCAAAGTTCGGCGTGCCCGTCGTTATTCCCGTAATCGATGCAAAACCGTTTGAAGGCAATAGATACGTTTATTTGTTCAATGCGGAAAATCACGTTTTCGGTTGGAATTTTGCCGAATCCATCAAACTCGACGACGATTGCGTTACGTTCAAAACCGTTCTTAACGACGTTTACGAAAAAGGACTCAAACAAGAGCGCGCAAAACAATGCTTCGAGTTTGTCGTTGCCAACGCGTCAAAAGCCTATGCGCTCGATTCTTTGTATAAGCAGGTGGAACAAAGCCAACTGACCTTGTCTGATTGCTTAGACAACGCATATATTACCAAAAGACTCAAACAATATTTTGCAAGTTCTGCAAACGATTTCGGCGAATTCATAGCCGTTAAGGCAAAACCCGTTGCAAATGCGAAAACCCCTAAAAAATCCGTCAAAAAGGCGATTTTGGATAAGGCTCGCGTTTTTATCAAAAAACGCAAATTCTTCGAAATTCAAGCGGGATACAACAAAAAGGTTTCGCAAATAATTGCAAAAAAGAACAAAAACGGAAAAATAAAGGTTGCATTTATCGTCGTTTTCAAGAGCGTTTTCCCGACGCGCCCCATCTTTGAAAAGATGTGCGCCGATCCTGATTTCGATCCATATATTATCGCTGCGCCG
>ERZ808275.839-NODE-839-length-10281-cov-3.871308_pt1 | contig 10281 bp, 9 predicted proteins | sample MGYA00520894_ERZ808275 | MGnify/ENA primary metagenome ERZ808275 (study PRJEB31516, sample SAMN03275598) | gut metagenome | biome: mammalia-associated habitat; material: feces | host: Papio cynocephalus | place: Kenya | collected 2012-08-03 ...
GGTTTTAATTCCACAACGCCACCTTTTCTTGCTATGTCACAGGACTTTTGCCCGTTGATTTTTTTTGCAGAAAAAAGCGGTGGCATTTGGTTTTGTTTGCCAATAAATTTTTTTAAGGACATTAAAATTTGTTCTTTTGTGATAATTTTATCTTCTTCATTGATTATTTTACCTTCACTATCCAATGTATCAGTTTCATATCCAAAATGAAAAACTGCTACGTATGTTTTTGTTTTTTTCAAATATTCATCAAATAATTTTGTTCCTTTATTGACACCAACCAGCAACACTCCTGTTCCATAAGGGTCAAGAGTACCCATATGTCCAGCCTTTTTTACACCTAAAATTCTTGACACTTTTTTTACAGCCAAAAATGATGACATTCCAGTTGGTTTATTTAAGTTTATAATAGCATTTTTATCAAACATATTAATTCCTTATCTGTTTTAAGCATTCTTCATATAATATTTTCGCATGTTTAACTGGTGCACCTACAAATAAAGCGCCTGAAGCCTGAATGTGTCCACCGCCACCAATTACATTTGCCACTTTGGATACATCATATCCTTCTTTACATCTCATTGAAACAGTATAGGTATTTTTTTCTTTTTGTTTTATTACAAATGCAAATATATTATCGTCAGTATTAAGCATTTCATTTACAAAACAAGGGCAATCATCAACACCTGCCTGTTTAAACATTTTTTTTGTAAAAATTACATATGCAATTTTGTTTTTAAATACCATATTTTCGTAGCCCATTTTCCTTAGGATAATTTCAGGCGTTGTTTGATGTTTTGGAATTAAAAAAGTAACTTGATTTTTTTTAGCACCACTTAGCAAACATTCTCTTGCAACCAAAAACGAGTTTTCATTTGTGTTATCATTTTGAAAACAATTGGTATCTCCTACTATACCAGCATAAATTAATGTTGCAATTTTTTGATTTATTTTTGCCTTAAGTTTTAAAGCAATTTCATAGATTATTTCACTGCAACTAGATTTGTGTGAATCAATGTAATTTATACTTCCATTTAGATTTCTAGAGAAATGGTGATCAATAACGATAATATTATTATGATCTTTAATTTGGGGATAATATTTTCCAAGAAGCCTTTCTTGAGCCAAATCAACCAAAACAATAGTATCGAAGTTCTCTACTACAATATCTTCACAAATACTTTCATCTAAATTATAAAAATTTGTCATTAATTCTGTTAGATTGTTACAATCTATAAACATTTTTGTCTTTTTACCTAACTGCTCTAAAATGCAAGAAAGAGTAGTCATACTGCTCATACAATCTGGATCAGGAGATATATGTGCAATAATCGCTACTCTTTTACTTTTTTTTAAACTATTTATTAATTCTTTCATATTTTTCCTACCAAAAAAGGTTTTCATTTTAATAATCAAAAATTTTTATTCAACAGATTCGTCTTTTGGAATGTTAAGATTTTTTAAAATTGCATCTATCCTTTTACTATTTTCCTCTCCTACATCAACAATAAATTCTAGTTCAGGAGCAAAAGGTAGTTTTACCATATTTAATAATTCTTTTTTAATAAAACCTTCTATTTTTTGTAATAATTTTTGTATTTCTAAATTATTTCCATTTAAAGAACTAAAAGTTACCTTGCAATGTCTAAAATCTGCAGAAGTATTGACATTTGTTATTGTGATTATAACCCCATTTAACCTTGGGTCGTTTGTTTTATCACGTAAAATTATTGTTAAAGCTTTAGATATTTCTGCATTTGCGCGTTCTTGTCTAATATTACTCATATTAACCTCTTTTTACTTCCACTTTTTCGTAAACTTCAAACATATCGCCTACTTGAACACCAGTGCTGTCTTTTAATTTTATACCACATTCATATCCATAATTTACTTCCGCTTTATCATCTTTTTGGATTTTTAACGCTTCTATTTGAGTTTCTAATATTTTTTCATCTCCACGATACACGTTAACAAACGCGTTTCTGGTAATTTTACCATCTTTAACGTATGAACCACATATGATTCCCGCAGAAGATAGTTTAAACATTGCTCTTACTTCGCTATGGCCTATTATTTTATCTTCATATTTAACTGAAAGCATACCTGTTAACGCTTTTGTAATTTCATCAACACATTCATAAATAACTTTATATGATTTAATTTGAACCTTTTGATTTTCAGCAAATTGCTCTATTTTTCCAATTAGTTTTAAATTAAAGTTAATAATAACAGCATCGCTTGCACCTGCTAGTATTACGTCTGACTCAGTAACAGGACCTGCACCACTATGGATACAAACAACCTTTGCTTCTTCATTTTTGATTGAAGTTAATGTTTGTTTTAATGCCTCAACAGAGCCTTGTACATCTGCTTTTATTATAATATTTAAAGTTTTTAGTTTTCCTTCGTTTACTCTATCCATAAAATCATCAAGTGATACACCAGATGTTGAATTTGCTCTTTCTGTTTTTATTTTATTTATTCTTTCTTGAATTACTTGTTTTGATAATTTTTCATCAATAGCATAAACTTGATCACCAGCATTTGGAACTGCATCTAAGCCTAAAATAGCAACTGGAGTGCTTGGTCCAGCAGTTTTTAATTGTTTGCCATATTCGTCAAACATCGCTCTTACTTTTCCATAAGTAATACCGCTCATAACGCTATCGCCAACTTTGAGTGTTCCATTTTGAACAAGTACAGTTGCAATTGGACCTCTATTTTTATCTAATTCAGCTTCAATTACAACACCTACCGCTGTTTGGTTTGCATCGGCTTTTAGTTCTTGCATTTCAGCAACCAAAAGAACAGTTTCTAATAGTTTATCAATGCCCACACCTTGTTTAGCAGAAATAGGAACAATTATTGTATCTCCGCCCCATTCTTCAGGCAAAACACCGTTTTCAGCAAGTTGTTGTTTAACTTTTTCTGGATTTGCTTCAGGTTTATCCATTTTATTAATAGCAACTATCATTGGACAATTAGCGGCTTTTATATGATTAATTGCTTCAATAGTTTGTGGCATTATACCGTCATCGGCCGCAACAACCAAAATTGCTATATCAGTTACTTTTGCACCTCTTGCACGCATAGCAGTAAAAGCAGCGTGTCCAGGAGTGTCAATAAATGTAATCTTTTCTCCATTCCAAGATACTTGATATGCACCTATTTTTTGAGTTATACCACCCGCTTCTCCGCTTACTACATTGGTTTTTCTAATAGCATCAAGTAACGAGGTTTTACCATGGTCTACGTGCCCCATAACAGTTACAACTGGAGGTCTAACTGTTGCATTTTCGCCTATTTCTTTTGACTGTTCCTCAAGTTTTTCTTCATATGATTTTTCTATCTTTTGCTCTAATTTTACACCTAGTTCTTCAGAAACAAGTTCTGCAGTCGTAAAATCAATGGAACTATTTATTGTTGCCATTACACCAAGCAACATTAATTTTTTAATAATATCAGTAACAGGTTTACCTGTTTTTTCTGATAATGTTTTAACAGTAATAGTTTCTGTTGTTATAACGGCACTTTCAATTGCTGGTGCTACAAAAGTTACACTCTCTTTCTTTTTTGTTTTTACCAGTTTTCTTGAGCCCATTCTTACGCCATCAATGTCTTCGTTATATGAATTATCAAGTATAAAGCCTCTTTTCATTAAAGCTTTTTTGCTCATTTGTTTCTTTTCTTCATATTGATTTTTAATAGGTGCTTTTTTGCCACTAAAAGTTTTTTCTGGACCTGCCAACACTTTAGAACTTTCAAGTGGCTGAGCAAAACTTTTAAAAGCATTAGCTCTACTTGAAGCAAAACCATTTGGTGTTCTTTGCCCGAAAGGTTTTTGTCCGTTGTTATTAAATTGTGAACGATCTGAATTAAACTGACGTTGTTGTCCGTTGTTAAAATTCCCATATGGTCTTTGATTGTTAAATTGTCTATTGTTATTAAATGGACGTTGATCTTTATTAAACTGACGATTAGAGTCAAATTGGCGGTTTTCAAAACGGCGTTGATTGTTGTTAAATTGACGATTATCGTACTGTTTTTGCTCTCTATTGAAAGTACGATTTATATTTTTTGTATCAACTTCGGTTTTCTCATTTTTTGATTGTTTTTCTTCAACTAAATCATTTTTGACTGGTTCAGCAGTTGTTTGTTTTGCTGGTTTCTCTTCAACTATGTTTTGTTTAGATGTTTTAAAACGAGATGTATTTTTAACTAACATCTCTAATTGACTTTTTGTTGAACGTAAATCACGTAACAATTCTTGAAGAATTCCATCTTTCTGAATTTTGTGAATATTTTTTAGATTACTTAATCCATTTGTTTTTTCGTTAGCCACTAATTTACTCCTTAATTTATGCAATTTAAGCATTTATAATATTTTAGACTTAGCACTGATTTGTAATGTAATTACTTATTAAATTCAATTGTAAATAATTATAAATATTTACATCATAATATGAATAAATCAGACTTTATCTATTATTTCTATAATTTTTTGGGACAATCCTTTGTTTTTTATTGCTAGTAGTTTACAATTTTCTAAATTAGATATTGAATTAAACTCCTCAATACTAAAAACATAATTTGGTATTTCTCTTTGTTTTAGTTCTTCAACCACTTTTGATATTGTTTTACCACAATCTTCTCTATATAAAACTAAAAACAATTTGTGCGAATAGCCCTTTAAATTGTCAGCACCAAAGATTACATAATTTGCCTTGTTTGCTATGCCAATATATCCTTGAATTCTACTTAAATCACTTTTTATCAATTAATTCCTCACATAATTTTTTATATACTACAGGGGGAAATTCGCATTTAAATGCTCGACACAAAATTTTTTGTTTTTTTATTTGTTCAATACAATTTGGGTCTGTACAAATATATGCGCCTCTGCCGTTTGCTTTTCCTGTTTTATCAATGAATATTTCACCACTAGATGTTTTTACAAGCCTTATCATATCTGATTTGTTATGACTTTTTTTACAAATAAAACAAATTCTATTAACTTCTCTTTTCAAAAAAGCACTCCCTTATTCAGTTATATCTTCTAAATCAGCAAAAGCATCATCATCTTCGTCCTCAAGATTTGTAATTTCATATTCTGGGACAATTTCTTTTGCATTTTCCGCTTTACTCTTTGGTTTAACATCTATTTTCCAGCCTGTAAGTCTTGCTGCCAATCTTACATTTTGTCCTTGTTTGCCTATTGCAAGCGATAATTTATCGTCAGGAACAATTACTTGTGACGCTTTTAAACTTTCATTAATTTCTACAGAAATAACTTCAGCAGGCGCAAGAGCTTTAGCGATATATTCAAGTGGGTCTTCTGAGTAAAGAACAAGGTCGATTTTTTCACCATTTAACTCACCCATAATAGTATTTATTCTAACCCCTCTATTTCCAACGCAAGCACCAAGTGCGTCAATATGTGGTTTTGTGCTATAAATTGCAACTTTACAACGATTTCCCGCATCTCTTGCTATATTTTTAATTTCCACGTCACCACTAGCAACTTCAGGTATTTCTATTTCAAATAATTTTTTTACAAAACCATTATTTGCTCTAGAAACTTGAATTTGTGGTCCTTTATAAGAATCTTTAATCTTTTTAACGTAAACTTTTATTCTTTGTCCAACATTGTAATGTTCGCCTGGGATTTGGTCATTTTCAAGCATAACTCCTTCCATATTAGAGCCGGCTAATTGAACATAAACAGTGCCATTTTCCACTCTTTTTACAATAGTGGTAATAAGTTCATCTTCTTTTTCAGAAATTTCACTTAAAGCTTGATCACGTTCCAATTCTTTCAATTTTTGCATAACAACCTGTTTTGCAGTTTGTGCTGCAATTCTACCAAATTCTTTTGTGCTAACTTCTTCTGTAACAACGTCACCAATTGCATAAGATTTTTTAATCTTTTTTGCGTCTTCCAAACTTATTTCTTTATCCGCGTCTTCTACATTTTCAACTACAGTTTTATAACTATAAATTTTAATTGTAGCCTTTTCAGGATTAAGTTTCACCAAAGCAGATTTTGCCTCTCCGTAAACTTTTTTATAAGCAGAAGTTAATGCTGCTTCAAGTGAAGCAATAAATTGCTCTGAATTAATATTTTTTTCGTGTTCAAGATCTTCTAATGCTTGAAAAAAATCCTTGTTTATCATATATTTCTCCTTAAAAATCTAATACTGGCGAGCATAGTGCAACTTTGCTCTTTTCAAAAAACAACTCTTCGCCTGAAGTGGTTTTGATTGTATAACCTTGTTCACTAAAATCAATTAATTCTCCAACAAAGACTTTTTGTTTATTTTGTGGTACAAATAATTTAATTTCAACAGATTTCCCTTTATTTCTAATAAAGTCTTTTTGGTTTTTAATAGGTCTGTCCAGACCAGCAGAACTTACATTTAAAATATAAGGTGCATCATCAGAAACGTTGATTTCATCTAACACATCAGTGATAGCGTTGTTTACTTTTTCACAATCATCAATAGTTATACCATCTTTTTTATCAATGAAAAAAGTCAAATTCATACCGTCAACTTTTTTTGCATATTCGACTTCCAAAACATCGTAACCTAAATTTTCAATTATAGGAACAATTTTTTCGTTACATTTATCAATAACTTTGCTTGCCACATTTTCTCCTTTTTAACATCCCTTAAATTAAGCGTGGGCAAAAATTTGCCCACGCCTAACCTAGTTTGTATTTATATTTTATCATTTTATTTTTAATTATGCAATAGATTTAAACAAAAATATAAAATATTTTTTTAAAAAATTATTTTTGAATGTAAATATTAATATTATTTATTTATAACCAAAATATTTTAGCGTCCATATTTTAAAACATAAAAAGTAGATTTACATTAAACTTAAACGCAAAAAAGCTTCTGCGGTCGCGGTTGCATCGTATAATGCTCTGTGTGCATTGTTTAATGTGACACCCAAGTGGTCCACTACTGTTCCTAGTCTGTAATTAGGTAAAAATAGTTTCGCTTTTGCATCACCCATACAATCTCTAAATTCGTTATTAAATGTTTTGTCTTTTTTCTTGGCTGCAAATTGTATAAATTGATAGTCAAAATTAACATTATAACCTACCATTATACTATCTTTAGCAAAGCGCAAAAAATCTTCAATAATATCCTCAGGAGAATGCTCGTTTTCAACCATCTCATTTGTTATGCCTGTAAGTTTGGTTATTTCAGCAGAGATAAGTTGATGAGGTTTACATAATGTTTGAAATCTTTCAATAATTTCTCCGTTAACAATTTTTACAGCACCAATTTCAGTAATTTCATTTTTATCGGGAACAAGTCCTGTTGTTTCAACATCAAACACAACAAAAGTGTTGTTCATAATGTAATCAGGGTAAGCCTTTTTTGTTGCAAACAAATTATCTTGAATAATCCTTGTGTAAGGAGTTGGAAAAACATATTTATAATTATCCGATTCAATTGTATTTTCCTTATACTCTACAACTTCATCAGTTTTAGAACACAATGCTAATGATTTTATATTGTATTGCATCTCTCCATTATCACGTTTAACATAATCACCCAAACATAAAATGTAAGCACCTTCTTCTACTAAAGAAAAATGTTTTTCAGAAGATTTCGTACAAAAGTGAATGCAATTTACTGTAGCCGTACCATCGTTAAGTTTAAATTTGTACATTTTACGTTTTTCATCAATGCCTTTTATTTTGTTTCGTCTTGGCAAAAACTCTTTTTGCTCAAGTGCTTCAACATTTCCTGCTAAAATGAGTGATATTTTCTCACCCTTTAAGTTGTTTATATACTCAGGCATAGGCATAATATCGCTACCAAAAACCTGCCTTATATTTGCGACATTATATCTAGGTGTTTTTGCCTTAGTTTCAATATTCGATTGTATAGCCATTGCACGCAAATTTAAACTTTCCTCATCAAAATCTTCACTATTATCTATTTCACTTTTTAATAAAAAATCCCCACAAAAATTATTTAGTAAAAAATCCTTCAATTTTTCACAAACATCATTATCTTTAAAGTATTTAAATAGGGTTTCGTTAATATAAAAAGTTAATTCAACTGCAATATTGTTCTTTTTATATCCAATATTATTTTCATTAATACAAGAACTAATACTATCAAAGTTAGTTTTAAAAAATTCTTTAACTTTAGTCAATACAATATTTTCGTCTAGATAACTCTTATTAAACTTGCATTCTAATTTGCCTTTTAAATTTAATATTTCATAAACTGCCTGTTTTATTTCCTCTTTTTCAGAATCTTTAAAGGTCGGTTTTGATTCAGGATAAATAAAATTAATATGGCACATTGAAAAAGTGGTATTATATACCACTTTCAAAATCTTTAAATAATCATATTTCCCATTTAACTTTTTTGAAAGGATGTTTAAAAAATCCATTTTTATCTCCAATGTAAAAAAAGTAATTTATTTTAATACAAGTATTTTAACATTTAATTATGCCAATTAGGCGGCAATTAAGTGAACTATATCAATGATAATTACAAATGCAAACAAACAAATAATGCCCCAGCCATGAATTGCATTTTCGACTTCACGTTTAATAGGCTTGCCCCTTATCCATTCGATAGATGTAAACACTACGTGTGCACCATCCAATCCAGGTATTGGCAATAAATTAAATATAGCTAAGTTTGCTGCCAAAAGAGGTAGTAAATATAGAAAATTGGCTATACCATAAGATGCTACAACTGTCATTTGAGTTATTGTAGAAATTGGACCACCTAATTGTTTTAATGCTACGGCACCAGTCAAAATACTCCAAAAAGCTTGTAATATTAAAACAGAAATATTAAATGTAAATGGTATAAAATCTCGCATAACATCGCCAAAGTTGTAATCTATTCTAATAGTAGCATAATTTACCCCGTAGATATCATTTCCTTTATCATCCTTAAAATTTTTTAAAATTTTAACATCTTGTTTTGTCCCATTTAAATCAATTGTTAAAACTATGCTTGTATCTCCTTCTTTAACCAATTTAGAAAAAACATCTGTTCTTGCATAATTGATTTCTATTCCATTTATAGCATATACTGTTGTATTTTGTTGTAGTCGTCCGACAACTTCATTTGTCTCTACACTATAAAGCTGAACTACATTGTTATTTGCGGGCGAAAAAGCATAACCATCATATGCCCCTACGCTTAAAAATATAATTGAAAATATAAAGGCTGACAAAAAGTTAAAAGTAACACCTGCTAAAAATACAATAATTCGTTTCCAAGGTTTTTGACTATTGAATTTACCATTATCTATACTTTCTTTTAATTGATTATTAGTTTGATTATCCTCAACATTATTATCTTCGTTAACATTGTTTTTAGTGTCTTTGTTAACATCATTTTTAGTGTCTGTTTCAGGCTTTATATCAATAATATTATCATCTTTAGTGTCATCATTTAAAGTTTTTTCAGACTCTTCATCTCCATCATTTTCTCCATAAAAAGCACAAAATCCACCTAAAGGAAACAATCTTAGAGATATTTTTTCACCGCGTTTATTTGTTTTTTGCCATAAGACCTTTCCAAAACCAATTGAAAATTCTGTTATTTTAAAACCTAATACTCTGCCTGCAACATAATGCCCCAACTCATGAATAAGAACCATTGTTAAAAGAACAAAAATGGCTATAATAATATACAAAATATTCATCATAATTGAACCAAAAGAGGCTAATAACATAAAATCTCCTTTATTAAATTAATATAATTAACATAAAAACAAATGTAACAAGAATGTTGGCGATATGGCTGTCTATTCTATCTAAAAGACCACCATGTCCTGGAAGGAAATCACCACTATCTTTAACTTGAGCTTTACGTTTTATAAAACTTTCAAACAAGTCACCTATTTGACATAAAACAGAAGATAAAATACCTGCAATCAAAACTTTCCACCAAGTTAAATTTATAGTAACAAAAATAAGCCTATAACTTTCAATTGAATTAAAAATAAAGAAAAGTGCTATTGCTGAAATTATTCCCCATACAAGCCCACCGATTGCTCCTGAGATTGTTTTGTTTGGACTTAGTTTTACGCAAAGTTTTTTACCTTTGAATAACGAACCTGTAAGCATAGCAAAAGTATCTACAAAAACAGGAACTATAAAAGTATAAATTAACAAGAACATAAGTAAAGTTTTTGCATCACTTCCAACATTTGTAAAAATGTAATTTAAAATATCTAAATTATTGATAAAGAATAAGAGGCATATTAAAAAGGCTGGATAAAATA
>ERZ808275.843-NODE-843-length-10248-cov-3.076131_pt1 | contig 10248 bp, 10 predicted proteins | sample MGYA00520894_ERZ808275 | MGnify/ENA primary metagenome ERZ808275 (study PRJEB31516, sample SAMN03275598) | gut metagenome | biome: mammalia-associated habitat; material: feces | host: Papio cynocephalus | place: Kenya | collected 2012-08-03 ...
CCGAGCGAGGTATGCGCAACACCGTATTGTTGAAGGTTGTTTGCGATAAACAGGCAAATTCCGCAAAGCGTTCCGCCGATAAGAGTGGATTTATTCCAGCCCTTTCTCGTCGTTCCTCTCTTTTTATCGATTAGCATATTGACGAGAATCATTATTCCGATAGTCACCACCGCAAGTGCAAAGCGGAACCCGTTGAACGTAAACACAGGCACGTCCGATGACGCACTCCTCTGCGCCAGAAACGCAAAGCCCCAAATGAGCGCGCACATGGACACGAAGAAAATTCCGATTAAGTTGTGAGATGACTTTTTTTGATTCATACTGCCCTTTAGCGATAGCCTATACTGTTATATATATTCTCTTTGGCAAATATTCGGTTAATACTTATGCGATTTGCGCCTTTGCCACCACGTGCGAGAGCGTGATATAATCCTCGAGCGACAATGCCTCGCCCCTTACGAGCGGAGCAAATCCTGCCTCTTCAATGATAGCGGTCGCCTCTTGTTTGGATATTCCGAGCGCAACGGCAAGATTATTTGCAAGCGTCTTTCTTCTCATCGCAAACGCCGCCCTGACGAGCTTATGCACGAGCGCAAAATCTTCCCCTGCGAGTTTATTGCGGTCAATATCTATGCGCACGACTGCGCTATCGACGTTGGGAGAGGGGAAAAACATATTTCTCGACACGTTTCTCGTGATTTTAGCCTCGCCTGTCATTTGAATTGCAAGCGTAATTGCGGAATAATCCGCCGTATTCGCCTTCGCCACGAATCTGTCTGCAACTTCCTTTTGCACCATAATCGTGAGGCTTTCAACGTCCAGCGTACTTTCGATAAAACGCATTGCAAGCGGCGTAGTTATATAGTACGGCAAATTCGCCACCACCTTGAAAGGCGATTGCACGATTTCGCGCACCTCGTCGTCCTTCATTTTGAGGATATCGCGGAATATAACCTCCACGTTATCCACCCCTTGAAGAGACAAGGCAAGCACCGCCCTGAGGTTTGAATCCACCTCGAACGAATATACCTTCTTCGCAACTTTTGCGATCGCTCTCGTAAGCGTACCTGCGCCCGTACCGATCTCCACAACCACGTCGCCCTCGCAAATTCCGCTGTCGGCGACGATAGCGTCAAGCAAATTGCCGTCGGTAATAAAGTTTTGCCCGAGAGCCTTGTTAAAGCGGAAGTCCACGCTTTTTATGATGTCTCTAATGCTGTTGTTTTCCATATTTTTCCTTATCGCAATGCGAATATACTTTCCTATCCGTCACACACTACTATCGTACCGAAGATAAAAAGTCGAAGTACAAAAGACAAAACGGAAGTAAAACAAATCCAATCAAATGTTTTCTTCTGTTTTTTCTTTTATCTCAATACTCCGTATCCTCTCGTATGGTTTCTCTCACTTTGAAGTGCGCGCCTGCCTCGGCGGCGAGTTTGCCGCACCTTTCTATCTCTTCCTCTCCTATAAAATCCACCACGGACATCGTCGTATCAATGCCTGCCTCAACGCAGTCTTTTGCAAATTTGAGCATGGCGTAAAACGCGTCCTTTCCGAATTTACTTCTGCAAATCTCTTGATACGTATCCGCGTCCGATGCGTTAAGCGATATTGACACGGCGTCTATATACGGCGCAATGAGTTTCGCAACGTCATCGCGCTTGTTTATAAGGTTGCCCAAGCCGTTCGTGTTTATCCTTATTTTGCACCCCTTGTTTTTGAGATACGGCGCAATTTGCGATATCATGGAGAGATTGCACATAGGCTCGCCGAAACCGCAGAATACAATCTCTTTGTACTTCTTCAAATCGTACATTCCGAGGTCATCGACAAGTTCCTGATAGGTAGGTTCTTTAAGCAACCACAAATCGTTCCCGCTCACGCCGTCTTTGATATTGCGTATGCAAAACTCGCAGTTGTTGGGACAACGGTTTGTGATGTTAAGATATAGGCTGTCGCCAAATTCATATACGTAATTATTTGTCATATTATTACCCAAAAGCAGTTTTATCTATCTCATTTCATACGATAAAACAGTCTTTTTGCATTTTCAGTCGTTATTTTTTCAAGTTCGTCTTTGTTTATACCCAGCACTTCGGACGCCTTATCAAGCACAAGCGCGACGTATTTCGGCTCGTTCATTTTACCCCTGTACGGCACGGGCGTCATATACGGACAATCCGTTTCAAGCACCAGTCTTTCAAGCGGCACGGTGGCTAAAGACTCTATATTATGTCTTGCGTTTTTGAAGGTTATCGCGCCGCCGAAGGAGTAATATGCGTCAAGCTTATCAAACACTTTCACGTACTCGCTCGAGCCTGAATAGCAATGCAAAAGCAAGCCGTGATTGAGATAACTTCTCATATCGAAAAGTATTTTTCTTGCGTCGTCGTATGCCTCTCTAACGTGCAGAACCACAGGCAAACCCACTTGGTCCGCAAGCTCGATTTGCTCCGCAAACGCCTTGCGCTGCACTTCTCTTTCGCTCAAATCGTAGTGATAATCCAACCCGATTTCGCCTATCGCAACGCACTTTTGATTGCCTGCAAGCGTTTTAAGTTCCTCGTAAGCCTCGCCGTTTGCGGTGTCTGCGTCGTGCGGATGAATGCCCACGGCGGAGTACAGTTTTTCCCACTTGTCGGAAAGTTCGACGGCAAGTCGAGAGGACGGCATATCGTATCCCACGCATATTGCGCTCTCTATTTTGTCGCGCTCGAAATCACCGACTATTCTGTCGGCAATTGGCAACAAATTTTCATCGTTAAGATGGCAATGCGTATCAATCATATTTCAAAAACCGCCTCTTTCGAGGCGGCATCGGTTATCTTACCACGCAACCGCTTTCGACGGGTTTTTCGGGAGATACGAGGACGATGTTTTCACTTCCGTCCTCATTCTTTGCGCATGCGCAAAGGAGCATTCCTTGGCTTTCTATTCCGCGGAGTTTCGCATGCTTGAGGTTGAACACCACAACGACGTTTTTGCCTACCATTTCTTCGGGAGTATAGTATTTTGCAATACCGCTCACGATCGTGCGCACTTCATCGCCTATTTGCACGGAGAATTTAAGGAGCTTGTCCGCTTTTTCCACCTTTCCCGCAGTCAAAATCTTGCCTACGCGCAGTTGAATCTTTGCAAAGTCGTCAATGGTTATCTCTTGGATATCCACCACGTTTTCTTGCTTTTTATCCTCTTTTTCGGGTGCTTTTTCTACTTTCTTGCCCTCTTTCTTCTCTGCCTTTTGCTCTTCTTGCTCTTCTTCGACTTTTACGAGACCTTTTTCAATAAGTTCCTTGCTCACCTTTGCCACGTCGATTCTTGCAAATACGTGAGTGGGATTTTCTTCAACTTTCGTGCCGTTTGCAAGCAAACCGAATTTGTCAAGGTCGTCGTAACTTCTGAGCGTTGCGCCGCATTGCGCCACCACTTTTTCGGAAGTGGAAGGCATAAACGGATAGAGCAAACTTGCGCAAATCACGATAGTTTCCGTAAGGTTATAAAGCACGGTTGCAAGGCGGTCTTGTTTGGTTTCGTCCTTTGCAAGCACCCACGGCATCGTTTCGTCGATATACTTATTTGCACGGCGCAAAAGCGTAAATATGTCGCCGAGTGCGTCTGCCGTGCGGTATTTGTCCATATTGCCAAACACCTTATCGCGCGTCGCTTTCGCAAGCGAAATAAGTTCGTCGTCAACAGGCTCACTTACGCCCTTATCGCACACGATGCCGCCAAAGTATTTATTGCTCATAGCAATCGTGCGCTGCACGAGGTTGCCATAGACGTTGACAAGTTCGCTGTTTATCGTGTCCATAACGATATCCCAGCTGATAATTCCGTCGTTGTCGAACGGCATTTGCGAGAGCAAGAAATATCTCACCGCATCCACGCCAAAATAGTTCACCAAATCGTCCGCATAAATGACGTTGCCTTTGGATTTTGACATCTTGCCGCCGTTCATCAAAAGCCACGGATGCCCAAAGACTTGTTTGGGGAGCGGCTCGCCCATTGCCATGAGGAAAATCGGCCAGTAAATAGTGTGGAAACGCACGATATCTTTGCCTATGATATGCACGTCTGCAGGCCACTCTTTTTTGTACAAATCGCTGCTGTTTCCGTCCTCGTCAAAGCCGATGCCCGTGATATAGTTGGTAAGTGCGTCAAGCCACACATACACCACGTGTTTGTTGTCAAAATCCACGGGAATACCCCACGTAAACGACGTACGAGACACGCAAAGGTCTTGAAGTCCGGGTTTTATGAAGTTGTTGACCATCTCGTTTTTGCGAGATACCGGCGTAATGAAATCGGGATGCTCGTCGTAGTATTGCATCAAGCGGTCTGCGTACTTGCTCATTTTGAAGAAATACGCCTCTTCTTCCGCCATTTTGACTTCTCTTCCGCAATCGGGGCATTTGCCGTCAACAAGTTGACTTTCCGTCCAGAACGACTCGCACGGAGTGCAGTACCAACCCTTGTAAGAACCCTTGTAAATATCCCCTTGTTCATAGAACTTTTTGAAGATTTTTTGCACTTGCTCTTCGTGATATTTATCCGTTGTACGGATAAACTTGTCGTAAGTGGTATCCATCAAGTCCCAAATTCGCTTGATTCCTTCCGCTTTTTCATCCACGAATTGCTTGGGCGTAACGCCTGCATCTTGCGCTTTGAGTTCGATTTTTTCGCCGTGTTCGTCAGTTCCCGTTTGGAAGAAAACGTCGTATCCTTCCATACGTTTTGCTCTTGCGATTGCGTCCGAAAGCACGATTTCGTAAGTATTGCCGATGTGCGGTTTTCCCGACGCATAAGCAATTGCCGTTGTCATATAAAACTTCTTTTTGTCTTGCATATTTGCACCTCTTTGGCAAGCCAATGTTACTCGCCTCGAATTTTGTTTTTTGTTTGCCAACCCTGATAAAAACTTATCAGAATTTGAATGTATATTACACCTGATTTTGGTTATTTTTTACTCAAATCTGATTGTTTCCAAATCAAATTTGGGCGTTTATGTTTGATTAAAATTTGCACTTTCGATTGTTCGTTTTTGTCTGTTTTTCAGCCTTTGATTATTGTTCTTTGGACTGCGCTTTATGCAAATTTTGTTTACAGTTTATACATTATACATCTTTATTTGCAAAAAGTAAATAAGTTATGACATATACTCTTGCGCGCGAAAATAAACTTATACTATGAGTATAGCTTTTTTAGTGATAACTTTCGCATCTATCGTGGCGATGATAATAAAGTCGCCCGAAAGTGCGTTCCCTACGATGATTGACGGTGTTGGGCAGGCGATAACGCTGATTATAAAACTCACAGCAATTTACGCCGTTTGGCTGTCCGTTCTCGACATGGCGACAAAGACCAAACTTGACAAAAAACTGTCCAAACTTCTAAAGCCGATTGCACGCAAAATATTCAAGAACGAAAGCGAAGAGGCGTATGATTGGATATGTATAAACCTGTCTGCAAATATGCTGAGTATGGGCGGCGTTGCAACCCCTGCAGGCATCAAGGCAATGCGCGCAATGGAGGACGGCAGCGCAAGGGCTACGGACAATATGATTATGCTGCTCGTAATCAACGCAACATCCATACAACTCATCCCTGCAACCGTGGTTGCAATGCGTGCCTCGCACGGCTCTCAAAGTGCGTCGGACATCATAATTCCCACCCTCATTTCAAGCGGTATCGCAACGCTTTGCGGCATGATAATCTGCAAGGTTTTATCGCTCAAAAAGCCAAAGGACAAAAACACACAAAATGCCATAACGCCTATTTTATCATTGCATAATAAAGGCATAAAGCCTGCGTTTTGCAATTTTAAAGGAAAATCGAGATTGAGGAAAAACAAATGAGCATATATATACTTCCCGTCATTTTGCTGCTTATGATAATCGTGTGCGTGGTCAAAAAGGTTCGCGTTTATGACTGCTTTTTGCAAGGCACAAAAGACTCGCTTTCGCTTGTCAAAAGCATCTTCCCGTATATAGCCACAATCTTCGTTTGCATAGCGCTTTTCAAGGCGAGCGGACTGAGCGAAGAGGTGGCAAAACTGCTTGCAAAACCCCTCGGATATATAGGTATTCCAAGCGAAATTGCCGAACTTATTTTGCTCGTTCCGCTGTCGGGGAACGGCACGATTGCGCTGCTCGAGGACATAATTTCGCGCTACGGCGCGGACTCTTATATTGCAAGATGCGCCGCCGTAATTGCAGGCGGAAGTGAAACTATTTTCTATATTTCCGCCGTATATTTGTCCGCTTGCAAAGCCAAAAAACTACGCTATGCTATCCCTGTTTCCATATTCGCAACCATCCTCGGCGCACTCATCGCCTGCGCCCTTTGCAGAGTTATGTGAGCCAGAATTTAATCAATTTCCCATAAAAAAACATCGCAAAAGTGCGATGTTTTTTGATTAAAATTATGTCATTTTTAGGGGTAATTTATGTCATTTTGACATATGTCAATATCATAAAAGCGAACAAAATATCATAAAAGCGTTATTGCGCCCTTGGCGCAGTGATATTTGCACTACGCGCAAGTGATATTCTCGCAAAGCGAGAGTGATATTTTTGGCTTGCGCCAAAAGTGATATTGCGGCGTTGCCGCAGTTGAGGAATATTTATTTTTGTACAATATTCAGTAACAATTGACAGGGGATAGGCGGCGTGATATAATTGAGCGAAATTCAGTAATTTTAGAGGGCAATATGGCAAGAAAACCGAAATATGACGGCGGAACGAAAAACAAGATGATTGAAGTGGGTACGAGGCTGTTTTTTGAAAAGGGATTTGACGGCACGTGCATACGTAATATCACGGACGAACTCGATTGCGAGGTCGGGCTGTTCTACTATTACTACAAGACCAAGGACGACTTGTTTTCGGACGTACTTGACAACTTCTTTGAGCCGTACAAGGCGGATTTTGCCGCACTTGTGGAAAGTGCAAAACAAAACCCCAATCAGGCACTTATGAAATTTTTCGGCTATATGAAGGTCAAAGTGCGCGAGTTCAGAGATAAGTATGAGGGCAATATGCATCGCACGGTGCGCTGGGCGATAAGAGAGCAGGCACTCACCGTAATCGAGCCGTATATAGAGCAGATTTTGGAAGTGCTGATTGCAGACGGCGCAAAACCGTGCATGGATACACCGCTTACCGCCGTATTTTTGGCGCACGGCGTGGGCAGCGTGATTTTGCACGAGGATACAGATTGGGTGGACAAAAGCACCGACCAAATGCGCAAGACCGTCAATATGATTATGGGACTTTCGCCCGAAAGAGCAAAAGCGATGTTTGGAGATTGAAGGATACGAAATTTTGTGAAGAGAGAGGAAATTAAAGTGAAAAAATGGTATGAAGAAGAGTATAAATTCGAGATTGAAACGATTGGATTTTTGAGAGGGGATAAGACGGAGAATTATTGTCGCAACGGCGAGCAAATAGGTGATAAATACGAGTGTACTTACGGTTGTCCCGTCAACGAGCAGGGTTACGGAATTTGTAGCAAGACGATGACTATGCTTTATCCTATTATGGAGGCTGTGCGTAGCGGCGGAGATTTGCGAAAAGTGGGCGGTGAGGACAAATACGTCAAGACTATCGTTTGTCCCGACGGTTGCGTTATGTTCCGCCTAACGGCAACGCCTTTCGGAAATAAAAACTTCTTCGAGGGCAAGTTCTACGAGGATAATAGCGATAAATAAAACTAATCACGTCATCACGCATACGATGAAAGCACGCTTTGGAAACGTCACAGACGATATGGACGAATTGCTCGATACAAAGCACGTATCGTTTGAGTCGTACAGCACGCAATTTGGCAAAATCAAGAGATTATAATAACAAAACGATGTGATAAAGTGGCGATGTGCGCAACTAAAAGAGTTGCGCACATCGTTTTTTATTTGGAAATTTCGCCTTCTTGCGCTACCTCGAACAAATTGTTTGGGGTGCATTTGAATATGTCGCAAAGCGTACCGATTATTTCGTATTGTATGGATTTCGTTTCGTTATTGACCATTTTATTGAAATTTTGATAGCTCATACCGAGCTGAATATACAGCCAATATTTTGTCTTGTTGTTCTCTTTGAGCAAGTCTAAAACACGCAATTTAACCATAACTATCTCACCTTTGCGTTATATAATGTCCAAATGATAATATAAAAATTCTTTGACAATATAGACTAATGCATTATATAATGTAAACATTAGATAAAACGCCTACGGTGAGGAGGGGAAAGCGTGAATAAAAAGAAAGCGATTATTTTGGCTGTTGCTATTGTCTTGGTTCTTGTGATTGTGCTTACGACGATATTGGTGGTTGTCAATAAAAAGAAAAATGAAAATCAAGGCGATGACAATAACGCACAGACGACAAAAGTATTCGTCGTGAAGTTTGATGCAAACGGTGGCTCGGCAGTCAAAAACGTTTACGTTCAACAGGGCAGAAAATTGAAAGAATTGCCGAGTACAAGCAAAGAGGGACATGAGTTTGCGGGGTGGTATCTGGATAAAGGCTGCACAAATTTGTTCGATAAAGAGCAGCCGATAGAGCAAGATATTACGCTATATGCCAAATGGGTTGAGTTGCAGCCGCCTGTACCCGTCGATAAGTTTATAGTGACGTTTGAGGTGAAGGGCGGAACGCTTGTTTCAAGTCAGGAAATCGAAAGAGGAAAGACCGTAAGTTTGCCTATCGAACCGACAAAACGGGGATATAAATTTGACGGATGGTGGAGCGAGGACTACTCTCGGGCGTGGAACTTCGATAAGGATACGATTGAGGAAGATACGACGATTTGTGCTAAATGGGTTGAGGTAGATACGTTTTCTAAAGAAAACGACATCGTATATTTTGGCACGTATCCGCAATCGAAAGTAGAAGATGAAGAGGTGTTGAAGGCTCTTAACGGTATGGTGTCAATACCTTTAAGGAACGATAGAAAGGGGTGGACATCGTATGGATATAATATGAAGTCAGATCCTGAAGGAATGTGGTTTATCGACATCGAATATGACGGGGAAAAGTATAGAGGAGTTTATTTTGCCGATTACAGGTCGAACGATCCTCGCTCCGCAGGCTCTAAAGAAAAGTCGTATCAAGATAACAACGGATATTTCCCGTTTGAGACGTACTGGTTTTTGTACGAGCCGATAAAGTGGCGTGTGGTCAAGGAAAAGGACGGGCAGGCAATGTTGTTTTGCGATATCGCACTCGACGCACAATCCTTTGATTACGACGACGGAGATTATGGCAACAATTATGCCAAAAGCACGATAAGAGCGTGGCTTAACGACGATTTTTATAATACGGCATTTACGCTATTGCAAAAAGGGCGCATTCCGACAACGCATATCGACAACAGCGCACAAAGCACTCGATATTCGGATAATCCGTATGCGTGTACGGATACGGACGACAAAACGTTTTTGTTGAGTTATGCGGAAATTACCGCATATTCCGCAAAAGCGGTGGAAAACGGCAAGTATGAGAACGAAAAAGCGGCGTTGACGCTCAAAGCGAGCGAATATGCAAAGAGCCAAGGGTGTTTTGCAAGTCAGGATGGGTGTTGTTACTGGCGGTTGCGCTCGCCCGACGCATATAAGAGTTATCAATCCGCATACGTGTGTCAGGACGGCGCGTTGAAAGATATGTATAAGGTGTTTTATTCGGATTTCGGCATTGTGCCTGCGCTTTGGATTAATATTTGACGATATTTGATAATATATTGGTAAAACTATATTAAAAACCCCTCGGATTTCCGAGGGGTTTTTGCTATACCGAATGGAATTATTCTTCCGTGTAGGACGCTGCTCTCTTGAGGTAGAATGCGCGTTTCTTTGCGGCGTCTTCTTCGTTCTTTGCGAACAAGACTTTTGCCGCATCCGGATTCATCTTTGCCAAGGAAGCATATCTCGTTTCGTTCATAAGGAACGCTTGATAATCGTCCGTAGGCTCTTTGCTGTCGATTGCGAGCGGCGCTTTGTCCGTTCCGACCAACGTCGGGTTGTAACGGAACAGTTGCCAGTAACCGCAGTCAACCGCTTTCTTCATTTCCATTTGAGAGTTGTCCATACCGCCCTTGATGCCGTGGTTGATGCACGGTGCGTAAGCGATGATGATGGACGGTCCGTGATATGCCTCTGCCTCTGCGAACGCTTTGACGACTTGGTTCATATCCGCGCCCATAGAAACTTGTGCGACGTAAACGTAGCCGTAGTCCATTGCCAAAAGCGCAA
>ERZ808275.845-NODE-845-length-10230-cov-5.498084_pt1 | contig 10230 bp, 11 predicted proteins | sample MGYA00520894_ERZ808275 | MGnify/ENA primary metagenome ERZ808275 (study PRJEB31516, sample SAMN03275598) | gut metagenome | biome: mammalia-associated habitat; material: feces | host: Papio cynocephalus | place: Kenya | collected 2012-08-03 ...
CTGTCGCTTGCGTAGTCGTTTCCAAGATCCTTTTTGTAAACGCCCCAGCTCTGCCCATATGCCCCGTTTCCGGTGGTAGTCATTCCTGCCGGCACTTCCGCCACGAGGTTACTGTTGACGCGCTGGCCGGCATTCGGCTTCACACTTGCCCGGAGTAAATACCAATCCTGCTTTACCGTGAAATACTGCGGACTACTAATCGACGTCTGGCCGGGAATCGCAGGCTCAATGTAACCGTCACTGACCGCCTGCGTCATAATCGTGGTAAGGATTCCCCATGAGAATTGGCCATAGAGTCTATCCCGTCCTGCCGCAAGATTCGCGGCCACATCCGGCAGTGCCGAATAAGCGCGATACCAGCCAAAATTTCTAACATCAGGATCTGTCACAAATTCATTCGTATTTACCGGATACGGCGTTCCAGTGAGGCAGTACGTTTTTCCGGCCTCGAACTTTACCGCGTAAACTGCGCAGCCGGCGTCCTCCTGCGTGTCTCCGGCAATCGTTTTGTACCCGTCCAAAAACAGCGTCCACGGAATGTCTCTGCATTCCGTGCTGTAGCCCGCCAGCTTCTGCGCGGAAACGCTGCCGTCCTGAACGGTCGTCGTCGCCTCCGGATGCTCCGTCAGCCATGTGTCTACCGCCGAGGATACCTGCGCATCCGTGAGGGTATAAGTCTGCTTGGGAATCTCCACGGTTTTCGCCGAGCTGCCGTCATAAGAGGTCGTCGTCTCTCCGACCTTGATGTTCAGCGAATAAGGATTTTTGAGTTCCGTCGGAATCATGGGGATATCAGATTTTTTAGCCAGCGTTCCAAGCCATGCCCTCCATTCCATGCCAGTATATGCGACGGTTGGATACTGAGGGTTGTCTGCTGGGTTTATCGAACCTAGTGCGCCGAAGCTGAGAACTATTGTATCTGAGATGGACGCTGCTGCTACAAGTGGCAATTCAAAAGGTGCCTTCATACCGGGGAAATTTACGATTGCATACACGGCATAACCCGCCACATAAGCCGCATACACTTCCGCTGCCGTTTTATTAGCAGTTGCGGCATATCCGCTGCCTGTAGGCGTCACCATCACATAAAACGTGCTTTTCACTTCGCCGCTCGCGCCATTCACGCTTTTAACAGGCACATCGGCAGCTCCGATGGGCTTGTACCCAAGGGCTTTTTCAATGCTGGCCTCAGTTACCGTTCCATCTACTGATACTCCATCCACTAACACGTTCCCGTTATCGTCCACCGTAAGCTTGTGCAGTCCGTTCTGAGATGCAAGCAACAGATGTGGAGCCACCGTATACGGTGCAAGCACATATTTCTGATAATCCTTCGTCTGCGCCGGAACAGCATTGTACGTGAGCGTTGCGTTTGTCAATGGTTGGTTGGTTTCTAACGTCCAAGTGTCATCGCATGCGCTATATGTGAGCGTCGCAACATAGTCAATGCTTTTCCTTGAAAATTCCAGTTTCGCGTATCCAGTCCATTCAAACGTAACCGGTAGAAAACTTATTTCGTCAGAACTCAACGTGATACTCGCCCGAACCGGGATGTTCAGCCCGTGTCCGGTATACGGCAATCCGTCTCCAATATTTCCAAGCTGAACCGTTTTAGAATTACCGTCTATCTGCTCTCCGACGTATTGCAGTGCAACGTTGAGCGGATGAACATGATCCCCTCTTGCGTATCCAATTTCCGTTCCTTTGCTCCCGGAAAGTTCCGACTTTAGCGGGACACCGTTATATGGTCTTATCGTTGATTCAATCTTTTCCCATGTGTGACCGGATTTCCAATTGAACACTGCATATCTTGCAAGCTCAAAGGAGGTCGCTTTTGAAACGATGTAAAAGCTCACAGACATGCCGTTCATATACTTTCCATATCCGTCCACTAGTCCGACGTTGTTCGATTCGCCAAATACAGAGGCCACTGCCGCAACGAGCTTCCCGTTGTCTATCGCAGCCTTGATATCTGTGTATTCGGCATAAGTTCCGTCGATTTTTTTGGAAAAATACGTTTTGGTCTTTTGATCAAATTCAAACGTGATCCAGTAAACATCCTTTACGTTTTCAAGCTCAAGGAATTTTTCCGGGATTTTCACAACCTGTCGAATCGCAGCTTCGAATACCGCATTCTGCCCCGTGTAAGTTCCGCCTGTCTGCATAATCCATGCAGACTGCTGATAGACGCAAATCACACAATTTGCTACAGAGCCTCCTGCAATGTCCTCAAGAGGAGCAGTCGCAAAATAAAGGCTTCCTTCATAGGTGCCAACCGTACAGTCGATGCTTTCCGTCCCAACTTTGACCGTGACAACATCCCCGAGCGTCGGCACATAGTCCATTTGAATGCTTGCCATCTCCGGAAGTATCCCATTGTATATCTCGGTTGCAACCGGGTCAGTCATGTACGCGCCCGGCCGATTCTTCACGAAATCCGCCGCCTGCACATCGTTCTGGCTCCAGTCCGCCTGAACGCCTCCGCTCAAAACAACATTCTGCAGTTGAACCTCTATAGCAGGAACTGACGGACCTGTTACTAAAATTGCCATCACAACACCTCCCTAGACCTACTAGCTTCCACGTTGATAGGTTCTGCTAAGGTACCGCGCACAACATCAGGAGAGCCTGGAAATTTGATGCGAACAATAATTTTAAGACTGCGCTTAGGGCTCATCCTAAAAGTCTCCTGCTGAGACAAGTACAGTTGATAGCACTCATCCCGATACTCAACATCTCCCGGATAGTACTTTAGTAAGTTGCCCAGACTAAATTCGATGGTTTCGACATTAGCAGGGAGTATTTCAGTCTTATCTACGAGGAGCTTGAAGGGCAGATAATAAGCATCGCCCTGCATAATGGTCATATTACTCACCATCCTCCATATTAGTTGCAGATCTAAAATTATTCAGACCTGTTACGGAGCCCTTAGCGGAGCTGTTAACACCAGTACCATCCTGCGGACCAGGATGATTCGGATCTTCCACCGTATCTGGTTGAAGAAGTTCTCTTTCGGCTAGAATCATTTGAATCCACTGCTTAGCCTCATCATTCGATCGGCTGAAATACTCCATGATGGCCTTTTCCAGAGGCATCATCTGAGTTGCACCAGATGCCAGCTTAGCATTCTCGATATTCTCACGCGGATCATCAGGCAGACCATCAGACCACAGTACAGAAATGTTCTCGTACTGAAGCTGCTTGCTCAAACTTGCGAACAGTTGACGGACTGGCCGAGTTAGAGCGTTAGCAATTCGACGAGCTTTTGCAAGAGGGTTGACCATCTTGAAACGCATCGCAGTACCACTAATTGCCTGGCTAGATCCATCCTGACCACCAAGCAGAGCAGCGCCCATCTCACTCAAAATGTACAGCTGGTTAATCAAGAACTCAAGCTGCTTGAATGCACTCGTAAGCTGGCCGTCCCAAGTCATGTACTTTGGCTGCTCCTCACCAGGAGACACAGCAAAGAACTTACCGCTATGCAAATGGTACTCACCAGTTCGAGCATCGCATTCAAGCATCGAGACAGGACCTGTGATATTAGGATCAGCATGCTTATCCAGGATAGCAGAAATCTGACCAACACGAGCCATAATCTCCGCGAGAATGCTATCCAGCGGCATGTAATCGTCATAGCCGTACACGCTGTTGGAGGTTGAGAATGCTCGAATATGTTGAACAGCGCAACGATCCAGCCCAGTAGAAGTCCAACCGCTGCTAACCTGATCCAGAATCACGCTACCAGACTCGTTCATCTTGTAAATGCGAGTTTCGTATCGGCCAACCTCAGAAGGAGCTGTACTATGAATCTGTACATGCAAGTACCAATCAGGCTTGGCCGGATCACCGGTGATATTCTCACGCCAGCACAAGCAGTGCGCCATAATGCTGTTGGTACCGTCCTGCCGAACTACAGGATACCACTGAGCAGGATCCCAGCAGGTAAAATTGTAGTTGCCATCGTAGTCTAAGTACAAACGCCACACTGCATCGCCGTAACGACTAATGTCGATTACAGTTGAGTACACCTTGGCGTCAAAATCAGAAGTATCGCGGACGTTGCGAATAGTCTCGTTCTCTTCAGCGGATGCGCCAGAGATGTTAGGATGCTCGCCGCAGACAAGGTCTGCCATCTTAAGAGACATCAACCGCTGATAGTTGAGAAGAGTTGGGAAGGACACAACCTCTTCGAAGTTACCAATAACCTGCGAGATACGCTTCGCACACTGAATGTAGCAGTTGATGCTGTCTACCTGGTGCAGATCGTGCGTACGAAATGCAGGATCTGCAAAATGGTCACCATCAAACAGTTGAGCATTCTGGCAGTAACGCATCACCCGAGGCATCTCACGAACCGGAGGAAAGCTCTGCCCCGGCTTCAACCAATCAAAATTATAGAGCATACACTTCACTCCTTAAACTTTATAGACGCCAGACATGCCATTCAAAGACTCAGTATACAGAGCGTACCGGTCAGTATCGCAAGCATGGTCATGCTCTTTCAGAGGTTTATCCAAGCCTACTCGTTGAGCATTTGGATCCCACACATACGATGCATATTCCTGCTCAGTGTTGACACAGGACTTGTCAATAAAGTACTTACCGCATGTCAAACGAGTTGCGACATGTCTGATACCACTGATAACGTCATTGTCGGCGTTCAGCACACGATATCCAAGACGCATCAAAGCTACTTTCCATGAAGCCGCTGACGGGTCGCAGTACACAGCCCATGGCTTGATGCCGTCGAGCCATTTCTGAAATTCCACAACGAACTCAGCATCAGTTTGCTGCTTTTTGCGCTTCTTAGCGTCGTAGTAGAACTCACGAACCTTCAGCATCAACGGCATTCCAGATCTGTCAGTGTCTGGAAACTTAGCATACAAGCCCCAAGACATGACAGTTGAGGTACCGTAGTCGCAACCAACCAACCAGCGAATAGCACTCGGATGCACACCACTCTGCTCAATGTACTTAGCAGTGTCGATCATGTGCTTATCTGTTGCGAACATATCATACACGCGGCCTTCCGCAGCAACCCAGTTGCCGAGAATCATGCGCTCGTACCAAACACCGGTGTACATCTGCTTCAAATCTTCAATGTAGGACTGACTCAAGCTGAGATTGTCCTCCATCAAGAACTTCCAGACTTTTTTGTTGGTGATCTTCGGATTCGTAATGTAATCGGTGTAAAACCAATGGTAAGGACTGTCCGGGTTACAGTTACAGAAGCACATCGCTCCTTCAACGGATAGACGAGCCATCAACTGGTTGAACACGCTCTGAGGGTACAAGTTAACCTCATCACACAGAGCTCCAGCAAAAGTTGCGCCTCGAATCTTGGACTCAGCGTCCTCATTGTTAGCGCCGAAACAGTACACGCGTCTGTTGAAGATACGCAACTCACCCTGCTGTCGATTCGTCCATTTGTAGTTCTGAATGCCTACAGTGTCGAATAAGTCATTCAAAACATTTCGCTGTAGGGTGGCTGTCGTTCGCCCGAGCATGGCGACATCTCCAGGAGGACCAGAGATCAAGTACGACAGCCACCGGACAGTACATGAAATCGTCTTTGACGAGCGAACTGCTCCATGAGCTATGTTCAACTTCGCATCAGAGTTGCGAATAAAATCCAGTGCCTTAGGCGAAAATGGTTTCCAATCAACCATTATGCACCACTGCCTCGAATCGCTTCAGTCAGAGCTCTCAGCCCCGTAACAGCAGCATCCTCAGGACCATTCAGCATGCGGTCCACCTCAGACATGGTCTTTACAGCCTGCCGAATCTCACCACCAAGACCAATGTACAGGTCAGTCATCGGCTTAGTGAGCATCTTAGCCATTTGGATCTGCAAATCCTGATCCTCTTCCGGAATATTACTGGTTCGAGCCAGCTTGTTGATCCTGCGACCCATTGCTTTCAGAGTCACAAGGTACTCACGGCTGACAGCCTCCAGCATGTCCATTTCACGCAGCTTAGCTCTACGAACCAAACTGTCACGAGTCGGTTGCGCGGGTTGAGTTGAAGGAACGTCCGTCACGAGAACGCCAGGCTCGAACTTGTCGAACTCGCTTGGCTGAGTAGCCTCGATGACCTCGACGTCCTCAGGTCGAACCAGAGGAGTATGATACAGAGCGTGCAGCTTAAGCTCGTTAGTCGAAATGCCGTACTCTTCAGCAATGCTCTCAACAGTAACGCCTTTTTCTTTATCAGTCAACTCCAGCAGCATATTCTCAATGTCTGCTCGCTGGCTATGTTGACAAACTCTACACATAAGCTCACACTCCCTTCAGTTCAAAATTTAGTGTTGAATTCATGCAAATTGTCCTTGCATCTTCCTCAATTCTATTATATAATAAAGATGAGCAAAATGCAAGTAAACTGAAAGAAATTTTTTCAGAAATTGTACTTTTAATGTTTCGCAAAGTTAGAATGAAAGGAGCGCTTTATTTGTACTCTAAAACAATGTACCGAGATATCGCTGGCGGGAATCCTGTTGGAGCTCGCCTGTTTCAAGATCTAAACGAGCATTGGGTTGAATGGTTGAGAATTGTGTCCGAGAGCCTCTGGATCCGAGGCTGGTCTAGGTCTAAGCTCTTTCTCGAGCCAGACAGCTCTAATATTGACTGGAGAGCAACACCAGATGGCGTTATGTTGAAGGATCTAAGACTAGGACTACTCTGTGGGAACACTCCAGGAGTCGCAGCAGTTGCGCATACCATACTTCTCGAAGCTACCTGGAATGTAGGCTTTCTTGGACTCGAGCAGTCGGATTCAGAGAATTTTACTCGGCTTGTTTGGTTGAGAGGTACTAAGCTTGGTCATGGAAACCGAGCAACCGGAACGCAAATCTCTAGCATGCGAGACCTGCAGGCTCCCATCTGTATTCCTGCAGAATATGGCTCGCTAGATCGCTGGCTATACCCCATGTGGTTGCACGCGCATCGTTGAGAGGTTTGGAGGAGAGAGCCCCGGAATTTTTTCTCGGGGTACCGGCTCTACAATCTGTGGAATTTAGGCACTGGGAATTTTTCTGGTAACACCTGTTCTAAAAATCTCGAAATGTTTTAGCAGGTAAAACCCTACATTACTGCATTAGTGCAGTATAGTAGTACTCAAACAAATGGTAAAATAGATAAAAACCAGCACTGCTCTTTATGTAAAAGTTCACAGGAAATTTCGGGAAAAAAGCTTGATTTTTTTCGAAACTGAGCCTATAATATAGACATAAGATGAAAGGAGAACAGTACAAAAAGAAAAACAAAAAAAAAGTTGAAAAAGTACTTGATTTTCGGAACAAAAGAGACTATAATATGGATGTAAGATAAAGAAAGGAAATGATGATATGCAAGATCGTTGGAACAGACCGAACGAGTACACCGAGTTCGAAGATGGCACGCTGTGCAAAGTTTATAACTACAACCTGGATACGATCCCAGCTATGCAGAGAGAAGGCTGGACTCTGAGAGGCACGTACTACTGCTTCTTAAGCTTCTGGAAAGCCAAAGCATAAACTACCAGGGTTCTCGCGAAGCATCCCTTCAAAAGCCTCGCCCCATTAAGTAAGGGCAGCTAGTCCCTAAACCACCTAGCATTTGAAAGGAGTTATTATGTCTAAGAAGAACATCACCACCAACGAAGCTAAGGTCGAAGTCAATAGCGAGCTCCTTAAGCAGAAGTTCGAGCAGTATCCTAACGCTAGCCTCCGTAAGCTGGCAGCTGCTACTAACACCTCCTATCCGGTGCTGCTGAAGCGCTCTAAGGCACCTATCGTCGGCCAGCCTTATGATCCGGAAGCTACTAACTGGGCCGCTGTTGCGGAGTATCTCGAAGCTCATGAGATCGACATCGAGGTCCTCGATTGGGAAGCGCTGAATGCTACTAAGCAGCGTGCTGGTACCGTTGGTGTTGGCAAGAGCTTGTCCGATTATGAAGTTGGACAGAAGGTGTGGCTGCGTCGAGACAACGAGGTCCCATATCAGATCGTCTACATGACTGAGACGCACGTTGTCCTGCTGCAGGACGACTCCACCGAGCCTATTGCCTGGAGTGCTACGACGTTCCTGCTCAATGGTCCGGCTCTGCAGCCTCGTACCAAGAAGATCAAGGCCACTGTTGAGGACGACCTCAAAGAGACTGAGGAAGCGTGAGCTTCCCGGTCTCAGAAAGTTGAGGAGGTTGAGCATGAAACTCAAAACTAAGCGAAAGATTTGTGCACTCATTGGTATGACTGGAGTGCTGTTGATGCTGACTACAGCAATGCAGTCTGACACGATCCCCATGCAGTTGAGCACGATTATTCGTCGAGAAGCTCTCGGGCTTGCACTGTGCTGGGGCGGATTCTATAAGGGAGGTTATCTGCAATGAGTTACGAAACGCCTGAACCGAGCCTGACTCCTGAGGAGCCAAAGGTTGCACACTACTGCGACTGTTGCGGAGGTGAGATCTATGAAGGCGAGGAATACTACGAGTTCGACTCAGACAGCGCTTTCACGCTTGAGTCGACATGCATTTGCAAAGACTGCGTGCGCTGCGCTAGACGGGTTGCAGAATGAGCTACAACTGGTTGAGTAAGCAGAATCGCAAAAAGTTGCGGAGTCTAGGTGCTCGCTCCGCAGGCAGGTTGAGAAAGCAGCGACGCGCTCGCAAAGCTAGAGATGCCTGGCGTGCTCCGCTAGCAAACACCTCGCTAGTACGCTCTACTAAACTCGGCCTTATCGCTTTCTGCTATGAGCTGTTTAAGAATAACAAGTACTGAGCGCTTGAAATTGAGAGGAGGTGATCGCACTGAAACGTAAACGGAGCATCAGCTGGATTCGGATCATCCTGGGTGCGATTCTCATTGCAATTGATCCAGCATTTCTCTTCGGTCCTTGCGCATTGATCGGTGTGGCACTGCTGATTGCTGGCCTGATCGGCGAGGACAAAACTCGCGAGTAAGTTGCGGGGGAGCCTAGCAGCTGCGTGACCAGCTCCTAATGCTGAGTGCTGAGCGCTGAGCTAGGACAACCAATCATCTAGTGCACATTGAAAACTAAAGAACAGTTTTTTGTAACCGAAAAAACGGGGTTTGCGGAGCTCTAGAAATGACGCTCGCGAGACCGCTGTTTGACTAACTAAAATGAAAACCGTTCAGTTCCGTTTCTGCTCCCTTTTCATTCCATTTCATTTCATTGTTTCTCATTTTTCTTTAATAATAAAAATAATAATAAATAATAAAGAAAAGAGAAAGGAAGAAAAGAAGAAGGAAAATAACCAGTACTGACTGAATGAAATCATGAAAGTTTCAGTGAAATCAGTAAAAATAGTTAGTCAGTCAAACACATGGTTCTCGAGCACCATATTTTCGCGCCAGAGAGTGTGGAAGCCCACGTTACAAAAATTAGTTTACTACTTAAGAAGGTTCACAACCAAAAATGTTTTAGGAGGAAATAACATGTTCATGTCGAAGAAAGAGAAGCTTGCCAAGTATAACGCGCTGGCCAAGGAATATCGTGAAACCGTAAAAAAAGCTATGGAAATCGAAGCGGCGAAGGGCGAAAAATTCTCTTGGAGCTACAAAATGAGAGCGGAGCAGCTTCTTGACGAAATGACGAAAATTAAGTTTTAACACTTTACTAAAAGCGTACCGAGCGAAGCGCAAATATTGCGCCTTGTCAAAGAAGGGAGGCTAAACTTAAAATGTACTGCAAAGTGACTTATCCGATCCTAAGCTATGCAGCAGTCCAACAGCAGTACCAGCGACTGGATCAATTCATTCTCAACCTACAGACCCCACCAGGCATGGGAGATGCCCAACTTCCGGGCCAGTCTCAGCCAGCTCAACCGAACCAGCCGAAACCCTCTCAACTGATCCCGCTAGCGACTGTGCTCGACTCAGCTCAAGGCGATGCGATCTGGTTCGCAAGCCCTCGCAATGCTCAACTGATGCTTGAGTCCGCTCAACTACCTAGGCGTGAGCTAGAGCTGAGCGAAGCTGGCTCGCCATTGTTATACAGAGCAGCTGGGTGCAATCGAGCTCGAAGATGCTGCTGCACTTGCACTAAGCTCTGTGCGCAGCGATGCTTGCATGACTGCTTTGTGCGCCTGTGGCTCTGGAAGCGAGAGCTAGACTCGCTAGGCATCGCAACTAGCCCAGCTCAACTTAGCGAGCAAGGCGGAAGCGCCCGGCTAGTGTCGGCAGCAAGCCCGTACTTCGCAACTCAATGCGCGGTGCTGAATGTGTAC
>ERZ808275.847-NODE-847-length-10215-cov-4.082382_pt1 | contig 10215 bp, 10 predicted proteins | sample MGYA00520894_ERZ808275 | MGnify/ENA primary metagenome ERZ808275 (study PRJEB31516, sample SAMN03275598) | gut metagenome | biome: mammalia-associated habitat; material: feces | host: Papio cynocephalus | place: Kenya | collected 2012-08-03 ...
CTAGCATAAGCTAGCCTAAAGAAGAAAGATGTCTTAATACGACATGGCAAAATATATGACCAGGTAGTTAGTCATGACTAACCTGAACGTATATAAAGTAGTGATATTGCAAGTAATTAATATATGTTGAATAAACACTAAGCTTAGTAATTATGAAGCTGATTTAGTTGATATTTAAGTATTAAAAAAGGCTAACACTATGGTTAACCTAAATATAATTATAAAAAAGACACACCATTACGATGTGCCTAAACTAAATAGTTTCTACTATGTCTACAACATTTGATATTTCACTTGGTGATGATGAACCAAATTTAAGTGATAATATTCCCATGCTTGAACCTAGCCAATACATTATACATGGCGTTGTCAAGTCGCTGTCTTCATAACCATGTCCATACTTTCTACTACTTTCTATTCCACTACATTTTAATAAGTCTTTTAATTTAGTACCTACACCTGATACATTAATATTACTTGAACTAATCCATTCAAATTTAGCTACTTTTCCATTAATATCAGTTATAGTTAAATAGTGTCTATATAAGTCAATATTACCGGTTCCAATAATAGATTGATTACCGAATAGTGTTTTAACATTATCTTCTGATAGATAGTTTTCTACTGTTTTTGTTATAGTTAGTTTATCGGTTGTAATATCATATTGAATTTCAAGTATATAACCTTGATTAGTATATAAACTTTGTAAGTATAGTGCATCGTTTTCTTGAGTGCCAAAATATAATGTAACATCGATTATATCAAATATTAAAATAGGTTTATAAGCACTGCCATTGTTAATAGCGTTAACAATTTTAGACCATGGTTCATGTTTGCTTGCTTCTTCTAATATTTCATCTTGAAAACTAAATTCGCCACTTAAAATTACAAACTTATCAAGTTCTGCGGCGTTTAATGTCATTCTTTTCATTATTATTACCTCCATAGAAAAGAAAAGGCCTAGTCTAGTATAACCAGACCAGACCTAAAGTTCTTTAAATTATTATTCTGCTTTGAATACGTGAACTGCTGTAAACTTTGAAATAAAGCCAGTATATTCACTATGTTCAAATAAGTTAACGAAATCACTGAATGCGTTTTCTTGTGGTTTAGTTGTTAAATAGTCTTTGTGTAATTTAACACCACGGCTATCAAGCATAACTGCGAAAACTTTTTCGTCAGCAGAACCAAAGTCATCAACAACTTTAACACGGCAAGGCATTGCGATTTTGTCTAAGTGATAAGCACCTGTTAATGTATCAACTTCTAATGAAGGTAATACGCCTTTCTTTACATATAAAATTAAATTTGATTCAGGTGTTTTACCAATTAATGTTTTTGATAAACAGTTGCCTTCATTAGCGAATTCAAGGTTTTCTTTGATTGTTTTAACTTCTTTAATGAAAGCTTCGCCTGTTGCTGTATCAGTTGGTACTGCGATAGTTGAAACAATTTTACCTGCGTTTGCGTCTGCTTCAACAGCTTTAGTAATCATATTGCCGATTAATTGTTTCTTTAATGCGAAACGGTATAAAGAACCACTATCAGCAAACTTTTCTGTGACTTTAGCAATCATATTACCTGCTGCTTCTGCGTTAATTGCGCCACGTTCAACATTGTCATATGGTATAGTTGTTGGTAATACTTTTCTACCTAATGAATAACTATAACATGGTTCTTCTGTATCAGGTAAGTAAGGTTTTAATGCTGCTTCTGCGTAGCCTGTGCCTGAATTGTCTGGTGCTTTGAAATCAACAGGCATTGTTAAGTCAATGAAGTATTCTTCAATTGTTTTACCTAATGGTAAGTCATCACCACTTAATTCAGGTAAACTATCTTGAAATTCGCCGTCTAATGTAATCATTTTACCGACTTTATCAAGAACTTTATATAAGTTGTTATGTGTTTCTTGCCATGCGCCTGCTTGTTGTGCTGCGGCTACATAGCTAGTTGCGAAAGCTTTTAAACTTTCTAATGTCATTTTAGCCATAATTATTAACCTCCAAATAGCTTTTATTTATTGTTTTTCATGAATTCAGCTAAGCTTTCTTCAAATGTCATTGCTTTAGTTGGTTCATTATTAGTTTGTGCTGTTGGCTTTACGCTTGTATGTAAAACTACATCACGATAGCTGTCTAATAGTTCTTTGTTTCTATCTAACAGTTCTTGTTGTTCTGCCGCAACTTCGTCAAGTTTAGCAGTAATTTTGGCAGCTGATTCAATTGCCGTTTTATCTTCTGCATTGGCAAACATATCAGATACCATGTTTCTTAATTCGTCAAGTTTCATATTAAAACACCTCTTCATAGTGTCGTTGTATAACACTACCTTTCATATTCATATTATACAACAGACACAATAAAAAGTCAAGTTTACTTATCGTTCTTTTTATTTAGTTTATCTTCAATTTTATTAATACTATCATTAGCAGTATCAATAATGTCGATAGCTTCATCGGTATCAATCTTGCCATCGTCTTTCTTAGCTTCAATTACTTTCTTGACAATAGGAAAGATTAATGACCATAAGAAACAAAATACCGCGAAACCAAATTGTAGATAACCTAATAGTGTTTCAGCCGTAATACCAAATGATACCGCCATTGCGCCAAGTACAGGTGAAAGTAAGTCGTGATGTTGTGTATTCATACCTTTATAGCCTCCTAGTTTTTAAGCACTAAATATAATGAACTGGTCAAATTCATTACACCATTCACTATATAAGTTTCTTAAATTGTCTTTAACTTCTTTTAGTCTTGCTATTGGTGTAGCGACATCGGCAGAAGTTTCAATAGCCGTAATATTAGTAAGATGATTATCTGTATCAAAATCGCCGCCATCTTGTGGTGTGTCATTAAATTTTGTTGTCGATTTTGAACTAATTTGATTTAATAATTTAGCTTCTTGGTCTTTATAAGCTTTGATTAAATAGATATATCTATCTTTTGTTTCGTGAAGCCACTTATATATGCGGCCAAAATAGTCTAATGATTCATTAACAACTTCTTGGTCAGTTGGTTTTTCTACGGCGCACCAAGGCATAGTGAATGTATCAATGTAGAAAAGCGGCATATCATAATATTCAGGTCATAAGTAGTTCTTGAATAGTTCTTTTGTTTCATCTGTATCTTCATCGAAACTATAATTACGACCAACTTTTTCATAAACAGCTTTAATAAAACCAAATAGACCACCATCTTTGCTAATCATATATAAGGCATCACTTTCATTACCTTGAATTATTTCAAGTATATCTGCCATTGAATAATAGTTTCTAATTGTTATTTGGTTTATCATTGTCGATACCTCCGTTTAGTTCTTCGTGAACGCTTTGAACAGGTTTAACACGTGGTTCAATAGTAATTTTACGACCAAAGACACGGTTAATTTGATCAAGCCACTTATTGATTTCAGTTTCTATTGCTTCACTATAATTGTTAATAATATCGTTATTAGCATTAGCAGCATCAGTAGTAATGTGCGACTTTTCAAGTTGACTATCGTTATTATCAATGCCGAAGAAACTATAAAGTTCATGTTCAATATCACGTTTATATGTGCTTAACTTGTCAATGACATATGGTGTTTGTGTCGCAAAAGATTGAATTTTAGCAATGTCTTCTAAATCAGTGAAAACTACTACTTCATTATTTAAGATACGTCTAACAATATCAGACATCTTTTGTTTATCTACTGCGTCGACACCAAGTAAAAACGGCATCTTTTGTAATTGTAAGTTTGTATTAATAACCATTTCAACTTGAACTATGCGGTCTACGTAATAGTCGACTATCGCCGCGATAGACTTATGATTAGGTTGACACCAGCCAATAACTGCGTCTTTATTAACTATCATTGGTTTACTTGGTATAATTTCAGTAGAAACACCATGTTCATTATTAAGTGTAATTACTTCTGCGAAGTTATACATATTAACTTGTGTTTGTGCTCAAGTTGTAAAGCCAAGTAAGTCAGTGTTCTTGATTTTAAATGCTGCCACGGTGCCATCACACCAAAACTTGCGCATGATATAGTTTTCTTCTTGTTCTTTAATATCTTCGTCTAAACCTTTTCAAATGTATTTAGACATTCATAAGTTGTAAAATCTATTAATTAAGTTTTGTCTAGTATTGGCTTGTAAGACGGCTACTTGTTCAGTAAAACCGTCATTTTCGCCGCATACACTAGACCAAAAAGCATACTTGTTTGTTTTCTTTTTAGCCATTGTTAATTACCTCCATTATAATATGCTAACTTCTCAGTTTTCAAGTTCTTGGTTTCAATCATAAACGCCGTTATGACAATGATAAACTGTAATGCCGCTTTCATATCGTGCTTTAACATCGTCAATATAATCGTTATATGGTGTGTCGCCTTCTTCATTGAAAACAGGTGAACATTGAATAAAGTTGAACCAATATCTACTTTCTAGGTTTGGTTTTTCTAGTTTGTTGTGTCTATAACCTGTATAATAGAACAAGTCAGCAACTAGTTTTTCGTCTTCTGGTCTTAGTTTGTAAGTAATAATTTTAAGTCTATTGCCGTTATAATCGCTTAATAAGTCTAAGTCATCACTACCAATTACAGAAGTTGCTTGTTGTTTTAATTCATTTTGCTTTTGTTCTATTGCTTGACCTGCTTGATAATTACTATAGAAAGCATTAGCTAATGAAGATACAGTTGAAGCCGCAGTTGAAATAGCACTAGTTAATGAAAAGCCTTTAATTGCCTTAGATGTCGCACCTAAACTACCTTTTCGACCAGCTTGTTTACCTGTTGCCTTGTCAACATTATATTCAGGTATAGCGAATTGAAAGCCTGCTGAAACTGCCGAAATACCTGTACCAAGTAAAGACATAGCTAATTGTTCATGTCTAACCTTTTGATCATAGTTATAACCTGTTCGCATATAGTTAATATAGTCATTACTATAGATTGTTTCTTCATTATTGCGGTTAATAATTAAATATGGTTCATAATCGCTTTCTTTATACATATAACCGCCATCAGTATCAAACTTAAACATAAAACGGCTATTGATTGTGCTTGTCATTTTAAAGTTAATACCAACTGTAATGTCTACATCAGTATAATCACGTATGTTTTCAAGCTTTACTTCTTTTGCGAAACTATCATAAACAAACTTATAAGTAAAGAAGCTACTATTGTAAAGTTTTGATTCATTATAGTCGTTTCTAACCGCGGTTGTATCAATAGCAGAAGCATTAACAAAGTATTCAGTTAAGCTAGCGTCATACATATTATCATTTGAAAAGCCTTTTGAAACCGCGTTGTCTTTTAATTTTAATAAACCACCAACTATCTGCCAATCATCACCAAATTCATAATGACCATCAGTATAGTTAAATTTAACAGGTGAATAAGGTAATTTAATTATCTTCATTATCTTACTGTCTGTTCTATCAACATCATTAAAAGACATAATGGTTGAACCTGTGCCAATATAAATCGGCAATTGTCTAAATAAGTTAACTACTGCTGTATCAGCGTAATCATAATAAACTGCACCATAACGCATAAAATTACCTTTGTTAATTGAAACTAAAGAACATTCGGCAACGGCATAATTAGTGAAAGCCGCCATTGAAGGTAATCGCGCAGGTAAAGTTGGTGTTGTTGTTGATAATATATAGTCAGTTGTATCGTATTGTATATATGAACCAACGCCATCAAATTGTAAGGCATAATACATTTTATCGCCGCTTCTGTAAAGCATTAAACCAATTAACTTTCTTTGTTTGCTTGCGGTTGTATCACTAGCAGAAGTCTTTTGGCTAATTATATAAGATTGACCTAATGTGAAGACATGTGAACCTGGTGAAGTGCCGCCAACTGTTTGAAGTGTAAAGTCGCCATTAGGATTATCGGCATTAGTAAAGTAATAAAAGTCGCCGTCAATTAAGTCTTTAGCTTGTAATACTTTTAAAATACTGGTGCTGCCGCCGCCAACTTGAATCTGTTCACTAGCGCATAGATAACAAGAAACTGCGTTATTCAAGTTAGTTGTGCTTAATTCATCTGCGGTTTTATACATTAAATACCAATCTAAATCGCTATTCATTATTCTGACGTCTTCGCTATCTTCTATTACTTTTGGTAATGTTAAGCCTTCGTTTTCATAGTCAATTACACGCGCGATATAACCTTCTACTTTCTTTAATCTGTCGCGGTGTTCACGTTGAATGGCGGTTTTAGCATTAAAAGTTAAATCGTTTCTAAAAGTATTAATACTATCAATAGATAAAGTAAGTTTAACTGTTTCTTGACCACTTCATTCTGTGTTCAAAATAAAGTAGTATCACTTTTTGCCATCTTGTTCAATAGTTAAATAATTACCTAAGTTATGACCACTAATTACAACTTGTTTAACATTAATCTTCATTATTAAGTCTAATGCTAATTGCTGATATTGAAAGTTATCAGAACTATAGCGCGGTTGTAAACTTGCTAAATAATCATCTAGGTTATCAACTAAAGCGTTTCTGGCAGGTGTTAAATGTGTTTGATATATTCTAATTTTACATGTTGCCATTTGATATACCTCCGTATATTATAATTATAATGTATTCATAATAAAAAGTCAAGTTTAATCGCCAATGAAATTAGTAGTTCAGCGACTAGCACTTGCTTAGTGAACGAATGTGAACTAATGAATTGCTACAAAAGCGAACTACAGAAAAACGTCTATAGATAACTATAAACGTCTTCTAACATATATTGCGCGTCAATACAATTATAGGTAATCTGCCTATTGTTCATTGCTTGTTTTAACGCAAAAGTTGTTAATGCTATGTCTTTACTAAATTTAACTGAACCGTCAATCATATCACCAAAGTTAAATACAATTATTTTGCGGTTTTTGCTTACTTTTGCTAGCCAGTCTTCTTTATGCTTACAACACCAAAACTTATATGACTTGTCTTGTGAAATGCCGCTATGAATACTAATAAAATCACGACCAAGCTTGAAAACCATCTTTAATTTAAAATTACGTGGTTCAAACTTTTGTATACGTATATTGGCATCATTAACTGCTTCACCGTTGAAGGCATAACGTCTGTAAGCGTCATCGAATTGATACATACTGTTGGCAGCCAATATCTTCTTCTTCAATTCTTCTGGCACTTGAAAGCAGTTAACACAATAGTTATCACCGACTATAAAAGCACCTGGCTTTAGTTTTCTAGTATCAACATCTAAGCCTATAAAAAAAGGACAGTAGACACTATAAGGATTGGCAGCAGCGATAATACGTATCGGTTTAATTGCTTCACGGTTATAAGTAGTGTATATCTCCTGAACTAAGAAGTATTCATCGGCAGTTAAATACTTTTCATTACCACGTAGATTGACAATGAATTCATCGAAAAACATATACTTAACGTTTTTAATCATTAACGATTTGATACGCGACATAGGTGTGCTTATACCAATAATACGAATAAACAATGGCAATCGTGCGCCGCTTTGTCAACTATATTCAACATCTGCTTTGCCTATTCTAATATCGACTACACCTTGCTTAATATCACCTGACTTATATACTAATTGAACAGGTTCATCTAAGAACTTATTTAATACTTCTGTTAGACCATCAATATAAGCAGAAGTAATATCAGCTATACGGCGTCTTAAGATAATTGATGGTCTGTTTTCATACTTTCAAGCCTTTCATAGTAATAATATACTATCTACTGTTTTGCCGCTTTCACGTTCACCAATAACAAAGTTTCAAGTTTTATTATAGCTTAATGTGTTTCTTCATCTAAAATGTAAGTTATCGCGATTCTTCATATTTTATCACCTTCTTTAATTGTTTATAATAGCCAGTCTTTTTTAAATAGTCTTCTAAGTTTACCTTGACTGGCTTATAATCTTCAATATAAACTTGTTCTTTGCGAAGCCAAGCTTTAGTTTTAACGAATAAACCTGTGCCTGGTTCTGTCATAATATCTTTTGACCATTCATTACAATTTGGCACGCCGCTTACCTTACCAAAAGGTTCATTGTTTTCATCATAACCAATATATTGCTTTGGTGCGAAATGATATACATTATGATAAATGCCGTCGAAATGTAATTGACCTGGTTCATCGCCAAATTGTTTTAATACTACTTCAGGCACTTCTGTTGGTAAGCCTTTAAAGAAAACCGCGTCAGTATCATAACCAATTACATCTTCAAACTTAAATGAATGTAATAAGGCAGATAACATGCGGCGACCGTAAGCAGTGATAAAATCGCCAATAATACAATTATAACGCACTATCTTTCTTTTGCCAACTTTTGTGCCATCTAAATCTGACCAATAGCCTTGTTTGTCAAGTATGGTTCTTTCAAAGCTACCAGGAATGTTTTCGTTGATTAGCTTATAGAAACGTTTAACCGCACCGCTAGTTGATTGTCTTTTTTCATATAACTTCTTGATTAAGTTGCCAAATACCATCGCGCCATTAAATACTTGTTTATATCATAATGTTTCGCCAATAACTAAGTCTTTTACATCATAGTTTTCTAAGAAAGTTTCATAATCAATAGAAGTAATACAATTAAAATAATGTTTAATATCAAACCATTCATGATTACATTGAATTGTTTTATCTGTTGCGCCACCTTTGTTTTTTGCGTTTTTACTACTTAACAGCGCGAAACCATGTTCTTTTAATCTTGCTTGACCACTAACGATATTGTATATAGCTAATCTGTGCGGTTTAAAGCCTGGTTCAATAACTGGTTCTTCTTTTATCATAGGAAACTCATTGTTCATTAAAATATAACTATACATTTGATGAAAGTCTACGTGTGTTTCATTTTGAACAAAACCATAATAATTAGGCATTAAAGCAACAGCACCACCAAAAGCAGCTTGTGCACCATATTCAGCAACAATTCTGTTCTTTATACCATTGCCATAAAAACCATGACAATCTTGTAATATTGGTAAGTTTTGTGCTATAATCTGCGCGCAAGTTGATTTAAGTTTAATGCGGTCTTTTTCTACATAACTAAAGTTTTCAACTAGTTCATTAGCTAATTCATACATTTCATCAATTGATACATCTTCTTTTGTATCAAAGTTATTATAATTATAAAATACTACGCCATTTGATAATTGAATCTTACTACAACTTGGTGTTTCTTTACCAATTATAATATGTTTTAACCATTGTTCTTTTTGCGTTGTTCTTCTTGCTAAACCATTATAAACTTTAATATTGTTTTCTTTTGCTTGTTTTACTAATTCTATACCTTGCGTTTTTAAATCTTGAACGAATACAAAAGTTGGCTTAAGACCAAAGAAGAAGTTTAAGTCTTTATCTAAGGTCTTGAAGCATAAAATATTAATCTTCGTCGTCATAATCGTCTACCAATTCTTCGTTTGCGCTATATTGAAATGCCATTATATCATTGAATAACTTATCGAATGTTTGATAACTATCACCAAAACTATAAGCATCAGATTCATAATAAGCTTTTTCTAAGTCGCAATATTTAATAATATCACTAACATCTGACCAATTTAAACCAAGTAAGTATTCTTGTAATTGTTGTAATTTAGCTATGTCTACACCACTAAAAGTTTCTAATATACGTTCAATAAAACGACTTACAAACATTGGCTTACGTAATGTCATACTTTCTGCTAATGACATATGTATTGATTTTGGTTTACCAAATGTTGAAGTTATCTTTCTATCTTTAATTGCTTTAATACGTTTTAATCTTACTACTGTCTTTTGTGTTCTAACTACTTTTCTTGATAAAGCACGATTGACTGCTTGGTTTTGTCTAATTTGACCGCGTAGTTTATTAATTGTCTTTTGATTTTGAACATCTTTTACTTTTAATTGTTCAAGTTGTTTAACTAAAGTTTTGTTCTTTTCTTGTAGTTTGTTTACTTCTGCTAATAGTTGTTCAGCACTAAATACTTTTGCTTGCGCCGCTGCTTTACTAATAGCATGTTTTTTCATAATACGTTTATTAGCCATTAATCATCACCACCTGTATACTTATCGAATAATTCATCGATTAACTTGTTTGCTATATTTTGATTGCCTGTTGTATTAAAAAACGAATAACATATATCTTTTTCTTTATCATATATAGAATCAATTATTAATCGTTTTTGTTTAGTGAAATATAAGAAGTGATACTTAATATCTTCACCGTTTTCAATTAAGAATAATACTTTCTT
>ERZ808275.848-NODE-848-length-10214-cov-3.806575_pt1 | contig 10214 bp, 10 predicted proteins | sample MGYA00520894_ERZ808275 | MGnify/ENA primary metagenome ERZ808275 (study PRJEB31516, sample SAMN03275598) | gut metagenome | biome: mammalia-associated habitat; material: feces | host: Papio cynocephalus | place: Kenya | collected 2012-08-03 ...
CCATCTGCAGAACTTCGTCCAAATCAAAAAGACCAAGATTCACTTCCTGATTATGCGGTTCTTGATGATATTATTACAATGTATTTTGAAGATGAAGATGCTATTGAAGATATTTACGCAAAATATGACAAAGAACTTGTTGATAACGTTGTTAAAAAATTCTATCACAATGAATTTAAACGTCGTCAAGCTTGCTTGGGTATAAGACTTACAGAAAACTCATTCTGTGCAAATCTTAAACTTCCAATTACATCAAAGGATTATTAATAATGAAAAAAATAATCCTAGCATCAGGTTCACCTAGACGCAAACAAATTCTAACAGAAATGGGATTGACTTTTGAAGTAGTGAAATCACCATTTGTAGAAGAATTTGACCATTCACATTTCTCATACCAAGAAATTGAACGACTTGCTTTTGGTAAAGCTAGAGCCGTAGCTGATGAAATAAAAGGCGAGTATTTGGTTATCGGTGCAGATACAGTTGTAGTTTTAAACGACAAGGTTTTAGGAAAACCAAAAGATTTTGAAGAAGCAAAACTTATGTTAGAAGAACTTTCTGGCAAAAAGCATTTTGTTGTGACTTCAATTTGCGTTATTGATACGAAAACCAATACAACAAAAATCGAATCTACAACTAGCTATGTTGAATTTAATAAGCTTTCTGAGGAAATAATTACTTCTTATATAAATAATTATAAACCTTTTGATAAAGCTGGTTCTTACGGAATACAAGAACTTCCGTCTGGTTTCGTAAAAAACGTAGACGGAAGTTTTGATAATATTATTGGACTTTCTTCAGACTCTTTATCTAAACTGTTGCAGGAGTTTTAACCTTAACAGATAAAGAAATTCTTTTATCAGCTGGATTGAATTTTGTAACACAAGTTTCAATCTTATCGCCAACTTTTAAAATAACATTGTGTTCGTTTTGATATTGAAGAACTTCATCTTCAGGAAGTAAAGCTTCAACGCCATCAAAAACCTCTACAAATGCACCAAAGTTTTTAAGTCTTGTGATAACACCTTCTCTTACAGAACCCTCTTGGATAACTTTTTCAGCCTCTACCCAAGGATCAGGTTGAAGAGATTTTAGGCTCAAGCTAACTCTTTGTTTTTCATCATCAATACCGATAACTTCAACATCGATTTTTTCGCCTAATTTAACAACGTCTTTTGGATGTTCAACCCATTTCCATGACATTTGAGATAGAGGTAATAAACCATCAATACCACCTAAATCAACAAACGCACCAAAATCTGCAATTCTAACAACTTCGCCTTTCAAAACTTGACCAACTTCAATTTGAGAGAACACGTTTTGTTTTGTTTCTTCGTCTGTGTCGTTAATTGCTTTTTTATTTGATAATACAAAATTATTTTGTTGAGAATCAAGAGTTAAAATACGTAATTCAAGCTTTTCACCAGCTTTATATTCTTCTTCTCTGATTGATAATTGGCTCAATGGAACAAAGCCTTTTAAACCTTGAATATCAACAATTAAGCCACCTTTTGTTTTAGAAACAATAGTTCCCATAATAACTTCGTTATTTTCATTAATTTGTTCAAGTTCTTTCCAAACATAAGCTTGTTCAACTTTTTTACGAGACAAAATGTATTTACCATCTTCATTATCTTGTTCTCTTAAAATTAAAAATTCGTAAGTTTCCCCTTTAACCAAAACATCTTGAAGTTTTTCACCCTCATTAAGAGTAACTTCTCTTTCTGAAACACTAGCGGCAGATTTACTACCAATTTCTACAATCGCACCGTCTGAGTCATAGCCACAAACAGTACCTTTAACCAAATCACCTTTTTGAAATTTGTAATCATATTTAGACAACAATGCTTCAAATTCGTCATTTGTCATAACTTGACTAACCATATACTCTCCAATAATAAAATATAAACACTAACTCTACTATTTTCACTCAAAAATAGTGTCATGTCTGTAAAAGAGAGGAAATATTTACATAACTTATTATACTAAATCAACAACACTAACGCCGTCGCCACCTTCAGCTGATTCGCCTGCTCTGTAAGCTGAAACGTATGGTGATGTACTAATATAATCTCTTACTGATGCTTTTAAAGCACCTGTGCCATGACCGTGAATTACGTATACTGGAGTTAAATTATTTAAGCTTGCTTTATCTAAAAATTCTTCTAACAATTCTAAAGCATCTTGAACTCTATAACCTCTAATATCTAAAGTATTAGAAATGCCTTTGTAATTGTGTTCAAAAGAATTGATTGAAGCAATTCTTAATTTTGGTTTTTTTGCTAAAGTTTTATCAAGTCTTGTCAATTTAGAACATTTAACTTTTGTTTTAATTTGTCCCATCAAGACTTCTACATTACCATTTTTGTCAGGTAAACTTGTAACAACAACTGGTTGATTAATATCTTTAATCATAATTGTATCGCCAACTTTTACCTTACTAAAATCTAAGTTATCATAATCTTCATTTACATCTGCTGAAGATACTTGTGATTTAAATCCATCTTCAAGTTGAGAAATTTTTGTATATGAACGTCTGATAGCTTGTTCATTTCTATTATGTTTAACATCATCTAAGATAGAACGTAATTCGTTTTTAACAGTAGTTAATTCAGTATAGAATTTACGTTCAACATCTTTGATAGTTTTCTTTTTATTTCTATTAATTTCAGTAACTTTGATTTCCAATTCTTCTTTAAGTAGTTGAGATTCTTTCTTCATAGATTCAACTTCTCTCAAGTTAGAATCAAGTTTTTGTTGAGTTTCTGATAATCTTTCGATAATAATTGCAGAATGACTTCTTCTTGAACCTAAAATATTTTTAGCTTGTTTAATAATTTCAGCATCAATACCTAAATTTTCAGCAATTAATAAAGTATTGCTAATTCCAGGGATGCCAATCAACAATTTGTAAGTTGGTTTTAGCGTTTCTTTATCAAATTCAACACTCGCATTTTTGAAGTATTCATTTGAGAATTCTAAAGTTTTCAATTCCCCAAAGTGAGTTGTAACAACTGTTGTAATACCTTTGTTGCTCATATCATTTAAAATTGTTTCTGCTAAAATAGCACCCTCTTGAGGATCTGTACCAGCACAAATTTCATCGATTAAGCATAAAGTTTTTTCGTTGCTTGTGTTCAACATTTCAATAATTTTCTTCAAGTGACCAGAGAAAGTTGATAAACTTTGAAGAATATTTTGAGAATCACCAATATCAGCAAGTACATGTTCATACGGATAAATTACAGCGTCAGCTGCAGTAACGAACAAGCCTGCTTTCATCATTAATACTAATAAACCTACAGTTTTTAAAGTAACAGTTTTACCACCTGTATTACTACCTGTAATAATCAAGCCCTTATAACCTTCACCAATAGAGAAATCGTTTGAAACGATTTCTGTAGCATTACCAATCAATAATGGGTGAATCATTTCAGTAAACTTAATCATTGGTTTTTCAGCTAACTGAGGTTCAACGGCTTTGATTTTAACTGCATAACGAGCTTTAGCAAAATGGAAATCGATTTCTGCTAAAATATTTTCGTTGTTTTCTAAAGCTGAAACATTTGTTTTAACTTTTTTAGTTAAATCTTTTAAGATTTTAAGAATTTCTTCACCAATTCTTGATTTGCATTCTCTAATTTTGTTGTTTAGAGGAATCAATTGAGATGGTTCAATATAAGCTGTTTTATTTGTAGCTGAAAAATCGTGAGTAATACCAGCAACTTTACGTTTTGAACTTGCCATAACTGGGAATACAACACGGTTATCTCTCAATGTATAAATTTGTTCTTGAAGATGAACATTGAATTGTGGGTTAGCTAAATATTCGCTAATTTTAACCTTGATTTCATTTTCATGAGCTTTTAAAGCTTCTGATAAATGAGCCAAAGTTGGTGTAGCATCAGCTTTCACGTTATTATCTTCATCAAATTTTGAAAAGATTTCATCTTCTAATTCTTTGTTAGTTAAAACAGTATCAGACAACTCTTTTAACAATGTACCATCAGCATGTTCTTTAATAAAGTTTTTAATCAAACGAGCAGTTTTTAAAGCTTTAGCGACTTCTAACAATTCAGCTTCTTTAAGATAAGAGTTTAATTTATCTTTAGAAAATTCAGTAGTTGGAGCAATAAATTCAACTGGAATATCAATCGCTCTATCCAAGATAGCTTTAGCTTCTTTTGTATATTGTAAATTCTTTTTGATTTCTTCAACATCATTACTCAAATTCAAATTAAAGCATAATTGTTGGCTTTGATGCAATTTTGCAAAATTTGATAAGATGTTTTTAATTTTATTAAATTCTAATGATAAAATACTTTGTTCTTCTAATTGTCCCATAATATTTATTTTATATAACAAAAATGACTTTAATGCAAGTTAAAAACTCATTATTGTTCCTGTTTGTAAAATAGGTGTAGAGTATTTTTCATCAAAGAAGCTATCGTCATAGGACCAACCCCACCAGGAACAGGTGTAATATATCCAGCAACATGTTTTACTTCTTCAAAATCAACATCGCCCTCTAGTTTGCCCTCAGTATTTCTGATAATACCTACATCTATTACTGTAGCACCTTTTTTCACCATATCTTTTGTAATAATTCTTTTACCAGTTGCAGAAATTAAAATATCAGCTGTTTTTGTAATTTCTGCCAAATGCTCAGTTCTTGAATGGCACATTGTAACAGTAGCATTTTCTTTTAATAACATTAAAGAAACAGGCTTACCGACAATATTTGAACGACCTACAACAACGGCATGTTTACCTGAAATTTGAATATTATATCGTTTTAAAATAGTTAAAATACCAAAAGGTGTACAAGGATACGCAAAAGGTTCTTGCCCTCTTAAGATTGCACCAAGATTTTCTGGAGTAAATCCGTCAACATCTTTTATTGGCGAAATTTCTTTAATACAATTATTTGCGTTAATATGATTTGGCAAAGGAAGTTGAATAAGGATTGCATTAACATCCTTATCATTATTCAATTCTCTAACCTTTTCAATCAATTCCTCTTCAGTAGTACTATCCGGCAAATTTACAACAGTAGACTTAATTCCAAGTCTTTCACAAGTTTTGTGTTTTATATTTACATAAATTTGACTAGCAGAATCTTCACCCACTAAAATTACAGCAAGGTGTGGTTTTTTAGATAAATTTTCTACTTCAAATTTAACTTCTTCTTGAATTTCTTTGCTTAAAGCTTTGCCGTCTAGTATTTGCATATTTAATCCCTCGCTTGTGGTAAGTTCAATCTATAATAGAATTGCTTAATTGCATCTTGAATTGGTTTAGATTCTCTTTCGATAGAATTTTTTAGAAGATGAACATCGTAAGGAACAACACCTAAAACTTCTAATTCATATCTTCTCAATAATTCATAACAAGTTGTAACTTCTCTAGTACCAACCTTATTTAATACAACACCTAATTGATTACCAGCTGCATATTTTGCAGAAAATTCTTCAATACGTTTTGCCAAATGTGCAGATTCATCAGTAGGGTTCGCAACGATAATTGTTGTATCAAAATCAACATCAACAAGTTGGCTCAAATATTTTAAATCAAATTCGCAATCAAAAATAACAATGTCATATCTATTAATAATCTTTCTAACTGCATCGTTGATTTGGTCAGTAATTGGACATCTGCAATCCTTTGAAGCAACTAGCCAAGATACGATAATGTCAACGTTTTCTTCCAAGTTTACGATAATATCTTCCATCGCCCATTCAACATATTCTTGTTTAGACATATTTTCAGGAATACCTGTTTTATATTCGTGTTTACCTGAACGAATACCATAAATAGTATTTCTAATATCTTTACCAAAACTATGACCTAATTCGCCAGACAAATCGTTATCAAAAAGCAAAATTGATTTATCAGGAAAATATTCTTGAAAAATTCTCAAAAAAGATTTTGTAATTGTAGTTTTACCACTACCGCTTTTACCGATTACTGCTAAAGTTGTTACCAAGTTAACCTGCCTTTAAATTAATTACCTATCCCTAAATATAAATGGAAATATTTCCATGCTTTTAATTATATCAGAAATGAAAATAAACTAAAAGTGCTTAAAGAAACCGTAAACTAGGTATATCCTTAAGCACTTTTAAAACTTATAATTTAGAAATCAAAACTATTCTTGAACTTCTTCAACTACTTCTTCGATTTCTTCTTTAACAACTTCTGAAGCTGTTACAACAACTGCTAATTCAGTCTTAACTTTTGAAGTTAATTTGATTAACATTGTGTATTCACCAATTTTGTTAATTGGAGCGTTAAGAGAAACTGATTTTCTATCAACTTCGATACCAGCTTTAGCAAGTAATTCTTCGCATAATTTTTTAGTTGTAATTGTACCGAATAATTTACCTGATTCACCAGCTTTAGCTGATAATTCAATTTTACCAAATTCTTGGATTTTAGCGGCTTTTTCTTCAGCTTCTTTGTGTAATTTTTCTTGTTTAGCTTGTAATCTTGCTAAATTTTGTTCTCTATTTTTTAAAGCACCTTCAGTTGCGATTTCAGCATAGTTTTGTGGTAACAAGTAGTTTCTTGCATAACCATCTTTAACGTGTACTAAATCACCTTGTTCGCCTAAGTTTTGAACTTCTTTTTTCAATATAACTTGCATAATATTCTCCTTTATATTTTTTTCATTTTCTTAATCGTAATAAAAACAAGGTTTCTTGTCTAGTAGCTTTTTGAAAAATTTACATCTTTAACATCTATAATTGCAACATTTTCAATATGATAAGAATGTACAAACATATCAAATGGCTGAACACTCTCTACTTTTGCACCTTTGTTAATAAGGTATTTCAAATCTCTAAACAAGGTTGCTGGATTACAACTTACATAGATAATTTTATCAGTTGTAAGTTTTAGTGCATTTTCTAAACTCTTTTCAGTACAACCTTTTCTTGGTGGGTCAAGAATTGTCACAGTAAATTGTCTTTTTTCTTTCTTAAAGAATTTTTCTGCATCTTCACAATGCATTTCCATATTTTTAATATTGTTTTCTTTTAAAATTCTTTTACCAAGCTCAACAGAAGACTTGTTTTCTTCAATACTAACAACTTTTCTTGCAACATCTGACATCACAATACCAAACGCACCAACACCAGCATAAGCATCAAGTAGAGTAGGATTTTGGTAATTTGATTTTATATAATCTCTTACATATCTAAAAATATTTTCAGCACTTTTCGGATTTACTTGAAAGAAAGTATTTGTACCAATTTTAAATTTTTTATCCAAAATCATCTCTTCAATATATTCAGAACCCTCAAGGCAAATAGTTTTTTCAGTAAGAATAATATTTGTTTTAAAAGGATTAATATTTATGCAAACACCTTTTATAACATCAAATTTTTCCATCAAAGCTTTTGCAAATCTTTTATATTTTTCACCAAAAACTTTTGAATTTATAACCAAAGTTACTAAATACTGATTTAGAGTTGAAGAACGAATGACAATATGTTTAAGTTCTCCAAAATGTTTATCCTCATCATAACCTTTTATTTGATAATTTTTAGCCTCATTTCTAATAAAATCGATAATCTTATCAGATGTTTCAGTTTGAATTGGACAATATTTAATATTAATAATTTCATGGCTTTTTGGTTTAAAATAGCCAGCCAAAAGTCTTTTAGAAACTTTAGTTTCTCTAACAGGAACTTGAACCTTATGTCTAAAGCCTTTAATTTCAGGGCTTTTTATTGGCATATTAATTTCAAGCGGATAATCTGGTAAAAACTTTTTCTTTGTATCCTCAACAATTTGTTTTTTCAATTCAATTTGATAGTCATAATCAATAAACTGAATTTGACATGACCCACAAACCTTTTGTAAAGGACACATAGGTTTTATTCTATGTGATGATGGCTTAATTATTTCAACTATATCACCCTCAGCAAAAGATTTTGTTAAATGAGTAATCTTAACCTTTAACAAATCCTCTGGACAAGCATTTTCAACAAACACAACAAAATTATTATGTCTACAAATGCCTTTACCCTCTGAGTTAATTTTTTCTACTTTTAAAGTTAATTCATCGTTAATCTTCATAAAATGATTTTAACGCAAAAAAAAGAAACTTTACACAGATGCGATTTTGTTGCCTGCGGAATCTCGCAGGTGGGTGACCGCCTTGACTAATCCGTTTCCCACTGGCGATTAAATAATCGGTGGGTATACTTCAATGTCATGAGAACTTTGTCTCCCGATAATTAAAAATGTAGGAACAAAATAAACATCCATGTAAAGTCACTATCATTATTACACATGTTTCAGACCACTTCAAGCCTACATGTTACTAATCTTTATCATTTTCCAATTTGGTTAATAAATTATCGATTTCAATTTTTAAATTTTCAAGAGAGGAGTCATTCTTAATAATATAATCAACTCTTTTAACCTTTTCATCTTGAGGCATTTGACTATCAATTCTTAGTTGGGCATCCTCTTTTGATAAATTATTTCTCTTCATCAACCGTTCCAAACGTACTCTATCGTCAGCCATAACAAGAATAGATTTATCAAACATATCCTCAAAATGAGCCTCAAAAAGTAATGGAATAGAAACAAATACAAATTTTTTATTTGACGAAAGATTAAAAATCCTGTTCAATTCAGTTCTAACTTCAGGATGAATAATCACCTCTAAAACCTTTTTCATTTCAGGGTTAGAAAAGACAACTTTTCCCAATTTTTCACGTGAAATATCACCTTTATAATTTAAAATATCAAAATTCTTAAAAGCTTCTCTAACTTTATTAGAGGTAGCCAAAATATCATGTGCAATTAAATCTGTATCATAAACTTCAAAGCCTTTAGAGGATAGAATTGATTCTACACAAGACTTTCCTGATGCAATATTTCCAGCTATTGCAACCTTAAGCATTAGCTCTCCTTTTTACAAATTCTTGCAATTCTCTAATAGCTTTTGGTTTCAAAACCTTAACCTCGCCACGTTTTAGACCATCTAGTTTGATAGTTGCATGCTGAATACGTTTCAAAATTTCTACTTCATATCCAACTTTTTCAAACATTTTTCTAATTTGTCTATTCATACCCTGCATAAGAGTAACTTCCATAAAAGTACTCTTGTTAGTTTGTTCTAGAACAATAATATCAGCGTATGCGATTTTACCCTCTTCAATTTCAATACCTTGTGCAAGTTCTTTGAAAGCTTTATCAGAAACTTTGCCACTTACAGTAACGTGGTATACTTTTGGAACTTTTAATGATGGATGAGTTAAAGCATTGATAAGATTTCCATCATTTGTAAGAATTAATAAACCGGTAGAATCTTTATCCAATCTACCAACAGGTTTTAGATGGTGAAGTTCTTTTGGCAAAATATCATAAATAGTTTTTCTACCTTTTTCGTCATCCATAGTTGTAATATAACCAGCTGGCTTGTTGAATTTATAATATTGCAAATTCATAGGTCTAATTAAATGGTTATCAATATAAACCTTATCCTTTACCCTTACTTGAAAACTCATATCAGTAACGACTTTATCGTTAACCTTAACTTGACCTTTTTGAATAAATTCATCAGCCTTTCTGCGAGAACAAATCCCTGCTTGAGCTATATATTTATTTAATCTCATTATTTTTCCTCTGAATATTTTTCGCACATATCTTTTAAAATTTGAGGCATGTTACGATAAAGTTTACCCTCACAAGAAACTGGAACGACATCTACAATAGCCTCTATATAAGTCTTTTCAGTTTCCTTGTTATAAATCTTTTGAGCGAAAGTTAATTTAATTTTTGAAAAAGTTTGTAATTTTGTTTCAATAACCATTGTTTCAAACAACTTTGCAGATGACTTATATCTTACGTTAATATTTGTAAGAGGTAAAACGACATCATTTTCTTGTAGTGTCATTAAATCAAGTCCAACCTCGTCGCAAAAATACATTCTACCGATTTCTAACCATCTTAAATACGAACCGTGCCAAACCACACCGTACGCATCTGTATCACAATATGAAACTTTTTGCTCAAATATATTTTTCATACAAGTATTATATCACAATAGGGAAATTTAATGATTGTTACGAAATGTAAACACAAATTTTAAAGTCTAAAACCTAGTATTCATAATACTTTTAACCTACCAATACCATGGAAACCATGATGAACATGGAGTTTGCGACTAAAGTTTTAAATTTGTTGTGCCGATATAA
>ERZ808275.853-NODE-853-length-10188-cov-9.438962_pt1 | contig 10188 bp, 3 predicted proteins | sample MGYA00520894_ERZ808275 | MGnify/ENA primary metagenome ERZ808275 (study PRJEB31516, sample SAMN03275598) | gut metagenome | biome: mammalia-associated habitat; material: feces | host: Papio cynocephalus | place: Kenya | collected 2012-08-03 ...
GAGCAAGCATTACCTGTGCATAGAGTTTGTTGAGCGTGAGCAGATTTTCTGTGAATGGATAAGCTGCTGCCATATCCTCGAACATCACAGGACCTTTGTAGGTATCCTCCAATACAGGAACGTCTTTCAAAGCAACGAATTTTGTGGCTAAGTTTCTTACTCTTTCGCAAAGTGCTTCTACCGAAGGAAGTTCTGCAGGAGTTGTAAATGGCAGTGAGAACCCATCTTGTTGCAGACTGCCGTCAGCCAATCGCAAGGTTGCCTTTACGCTCAGTTTCAAGTAGCTGTGAGGCTGTTTGAGGTTTACATCCTCAGATGTAACACGGTAGGTGTCATCGTAAGCACCCTCGATATTGACGCTTGTATTAAACAAATCCTTGAACTCCTTAAACACGGCTGAAGTCTTGCAAGCCAAGTCGCTCAACTTCTGGCTGTCAATGTCGTAGGCATAGCTTGCCTGGATGTCTGTGACAGGAGCCATGCGTTGCATATCAGGAATCTTCTCGATGGCAGCGGGAAGAGGGTTGCTGTTGAGGTAGTTCATCTTCTGGGCGTAAGTGTTGAGGTTATACTTATAACCATTGTCACTTCCCATCCAAAAACTACGACGGATGTTGTCGTAACCAGCACCTGCCTGAATGCCTGTTTGGATGTATTGTCCCAATTGTAACTCGCTGTTGCGCTTGAAACTACCAACCAGTACCTGAACGCTTCCGAGCATGTCCCAAGGGGTGTCGTAGCAGTAGTTCAAACCACCCAAAGATGCTTGGATATTGATGGTCTTGAAACGGGTTGCGATGTATGACATATAGAAAGGACGTGGAGAACCTGCGATGACCAAAGAGTCCATCTCTCGCTTCATCTCGTCTTTCATGCCTGTCAAGATAGTCTTGTCTGTATCGTTGGCGTTTTCAAAACTGTTGTTGGCGGACTTTTCCTCGAAACCTGGAGCCTTCAAGGTTGGAGGAACGTTATTGCTTTTGGCACGGCGTTGTGTTTCTATCTGTGTGACATAGATGGTAGGAGAGGAGGCTGTTACAGGAACCCATCCAGATTCAGCCCCGCAAACTCCAGTAAACACACTTGCGTTCTTTCCTGCGGCTGCGATATGTGAGAACATGGAGAGCGGAGTGCCAATCAAATCGACACCACGAACCAACTGGTCTGGGCGACCATCGGCAAAGATGCGATACACTTCCAATGGAGTTACGTTGAAAGAGTTGAGGCTGCCGCCTTCGCCCGTGTAGGTGTAACCGCTGGTCACGGTTTTGAAATAATAGCCATATTCCTTGCCTTGCTTCTTTGCTTCAGCACGGAGCATCTGTCGCATCTGAGCATCCGTGAAGGGCTTGTTGGTCTCTACAATCAAGTTGGATTGACGAGACACTGGGTCTTTGTCATCCGATGTACGGCCATGTCCATTGCTCACAGGGAATCCATCGAGAGGCACACGACTCATAAGGAATGATTTCAACACACCGTTTACCACATTGTTGACACGACGAGCTTTCACGCCTTCGCTGTCATACAAGTAGTAACCGTTCATGTCGGTTCTTGCATAATGACGAATAGTTGGGTCGCAATAAACTTGAAATTCCTTAGGAAGAACTTCCTGTCCCACCATTTTCTTGAATGTCTCTCCACCCGTCTTCAGACGATGACCCTCCAAGCGGTGTCCGAAAATCTCATGGAAGAACACGCCGCTTGCTGCACCTGATAGCATGGCAGGACCAGTGTATGGGTCAGCTACTGGAGCGTTCTTCAAGGCGATCATTCGCTTCACCATGTCCTTGGCATCAGCCACCATCATTTCCACGGATGGGAGACTGTCAAGATCGTAAGCGAAATAATCCTTGTTGAGTGGAAGGACCATGCCGTCGTCAGCCATGATTTGTGTGGAGAGCATGATGCGACCGCAGATGCGATTCTGCACTACTTCGGTGCCATCCGTATTGACGAAATACACACGACCAGCCTCGTAGCTTAGGGAAGTCTCGCCACCTCTTAACTCAGGACAAGCCTTGAAAGCTGCGGAAACCTCATTGAGCTTCTTGAACCAAGCTGACTTGTCGATGCTGTATTTGCTGGCTTCGATAGGTTCTGCGTAATATTTCTCGACAGGAGCGTCAGAGAAACAATCTGCTTTGTCCTCGTTGGCAATACTGGTAGCAGCCTTGGTCTTGGTCTCGTCATACACCTTGCAAGCATACTTGTAGCGGTTGTTGGTTTCCTTCCAAATGGCAGCTCGGATGCCGTCGATAGCATTGTCGTCTAGTGGCAAGACGGTAGGAGACGTGACGGATTGCCCTTGGTATTGCTGCGAACCTTGGTTCATGTACTTGAAGTTGTCGAGCTTCTTGTCTCCGATTCTGATTTGTGGAGTAAAGATACGACTTCTAACTTCTTGCTCACCATTCTTGTTGCCAAAACTACTGCTGAGGCTGAGGGTGTATTTGTCTTCCACTCTCATGCTCATGTAGTATGGCTTGTGGTCAGGTTGCTTCTGTAGCTGCTCCATGCTATAGTTGAGTTCAGACTTCAATGTTTGGAGCAACTTATCGTTCTGTTGGGCAAACGCCGAAGCGCAACCCAACAGAAGAGTCATGGATATGATAATTTTATTCATATTGTTTTGATACAACAACAGTTTAGTATAAACCGAATTCTGCTAATGTTACTTGATAAGTGCCATGATAATATTGGGCAGGTATAGACAATTGGATGTATCTAACTTTATGTCTTCCTCCTTTTATCGGTATCAGCATTGTTTGTCCTGTGCTGGTACCTATGTAGATATCATGTTCGAAAGATGCATCTTCAAAGCTGCCGTTTTTGTCGGCATATTCAATATTGACACGTTGTGGAGCTATGTCATTGTCTTCGTCATATTCACCAAAATCCTTTTGTACTATCTTAAACCCATTTGCTTCGACTTCTTTTCCTAAGTCGATATTGAAAACGTATGTCTTCATATTGCTTGTAGGTAAAGGCTTCCAGCAACTGGTTAGTTTTCCGTCTATCAGAAATTCTGGATGGGAATTAAATCCTTCTTCATCAGTAGGAGCTACCGTAATTTTGGCTTGGCTAAGGTCAAATAGTTTGAGCTCTGGTAATTTGGCTTCACCCATTTCTTTCAAATAGGACAACTTTTTCAATTTCTTGTAGTGTTTGTTGTATCGTTCTACTGTAAGCCCATTTTCTTCATGGAGGAAATTAAGAACTTTTTTGCTGAGGCTTAGATTATACAATTGGTATTGCCCTTTTGTTGCATCTTCAGCTCCTCTTGCAGTGAGATAAGTATTCTTGCCGAGAATAAGTTTTTTGATATTTGGCAAGTTCAAGAGGTCTTCGAATGAGTCCATGTCTGCATCCAATTCTATGGTCGAAACTTCGTTGGCCCAGTCATCGTTGATAATGCCATTGAAAAGCATTTGGTGGCTGTTTGTTCCATACTTTTGCTGTATGAAGTTTTTGAAGTCTGCAGTGTATGTCTTTTGATGTGACAATTCGTATGGGTCAAATGTGATTAAGTCAGGACAGTCAGAGATTCTTCCTGTTCTGTATAATGTAACAGGTTTTGATGGATCAATTTCGTCAGGTAGTACATAAAGTGATTCATCAGTTAAATATTCATCAATGTCCAATTTTCCCACAGTCCCATCTTTTTTTGTGTATTGTAAATAGGCATTTTCTATGCCATTTTGCCAACCTGTAAATTGTAGGATAAGGTGGTTCCCAAAGAAATATTGCTTGGCAATGATTCTTGTAAAAGATATGATTTCCTCATGTTCTAATGTATAAGGACGCCCATAGATAGTAGTACTTAATGAGGATTGCCCTTTTTCATCCAACGAACTAACTTCTATCTTGTATGTTTCGTTTACTAAGTTTGATATACTATAAGTATGGACTCCCCGATCCAAAAGCACCGAGTCGGCAGTTTTGTCATTAGACCATTTTACTTTTACTTTGCTGATAATGGGATCGACATTGTTTGTCCAGTTGACAATAAGGCGTTTCCAACCTGGAGTGACGGTCAAATCATCGCATTTACCCACATATCTGATTTCGCCGTTTCCTGCAAAGTCCGCATATGTGTCTTTTATGTCTTGACATGCTGTTATGGTAAATAAAAACACCATAGGGCATATCATTGATTTTAGAATGTTTTTTATCATTTCTATTCCTCCTCCTTTTTAGTATATACTTCTAATTCTTGTATTGTATAATATTTGGCAGCATTTAGTCCTTGGTTGTCTTCATAATTGAAGTCTCCATCCACAAAGTTAAAGGTTTGGTTTACTATGATTTTCAAATATCTGTAACCTTCACCTTGTCCTTCACAAGAAAGGTCTATTGGCATATAGATAGAGTCTGCCTTATTGACATCTTTTAGAGACTCTAACTGTGATGCCCACCCTTGACTATAGTCGAATAGGCAGTTTACGCACCATCTTGCATAAGGACTGATGTCTGGGGATTGCTTGTAAGAGGCGACTTTTACCCATTCTTTGGAGTCCCAGTTGCTGGCTGTTCCATTGTCATCTTTTGCAGCATACAGTTCTACATCACATGGTAATTTGTCGAGATAATACATTTGGTGGAATAATCGTTTGTGTGTGCCATTGTAAGGAAATAATCGGTTGACTTTAGCCATGGCGTACAATCTTATTTGTGCTGTAATCTCATTTTTGTGCATATCAATATACATAGGTTCACCTTGTGCTTCAGGACCAGCTAAGAACATACGATACATGTCTTCGTTTTGGTCAATAAAGTAGCCTGAACCTTTTGTGTCACCGTCGAAGAGATATTTTGCTCCAAGCATTTCGTCTTCAGCCTCGACAGATTTATCACAGAAAAAGTCAAATTTCTTAGGATCTAATTTTTGTGTATTGAAAGACAAGATGTTTTCCCAAGTCTTCTCGCGTACCATATAGCCTCTGTAGTCTTCTGTCCTGATGACGATATTGTTCTTTTCTGCCAATTGCTTCGGTGCGAATATCATGGTGTCTTTACCTTCAGTGATATTGAAGGAATTGATTAAAATAGTATCAGGTAGACCTGTATGAGGATCTTTGCCAAGATAGAAAATGTGTGCCATTCCTTTTGCATTGCTTGGATTGTCTGTTTGTATAGTAAAACCATTCCATCCCGACAATACCTTTACATGATCAATGAATGCATATGGTCCAGAATCTTCGGTGGAGAATTTTACAGGTATAGGAGTACTTTCCTCGCCATCTGTCTTGACTAACCTAATTTCTCCTTTTACATCATTTTGTGCTTGGTTGAATCCTGCTAATTCCAAAGAATCACAAAATACGCTGCCTGAGCGTAAAATCTCAGTTCCTTTGAAATCTTTGTATCTGATATTAAGTCCAATTATGTCTTTGTCTTTAGGTAATGTGTAATGCATAATGGCACCTCCGGCAATAGGTTTGAAGTTGAATGCTTCAGTACCAATTGATGGAACGAATGAATTTTCGCTTTCCTTGCAGGCTGTAAAAGCTAATGCAAGGAAAATGAAAAATGTAATATGGTTGATAATTCTTTTCATTTTTATGGATTTTGAATTATTTGTTACTTCCCCAACCTAAATTCTGTACGCAGCCAGAGACAAGGATCTCTTCGCTTCGGATTGGGCAGAAATAGTCACGTGGGGCGGTGAATTTTCGTTTAGACCAGACTACTACTGGTCCCATGTAGTTATTATAGAATTGGCGTGCGGTTTTTCCCAGGATGTTCCAACCATATTGGGGTTGGTTCAATTCTTGTGGTGCTTCCATCCAACGTCGTAGGTTGTAATATCGTCTGCCTTCAAATGCAAACTCAATATTCCACTCTTGGTGGATGATGCTCCGCATACCATCTTTAGTCTTTGCTTTCTCAGGGTTTCTTGCATAATTTTCCCAAGCATCGCGAACCTTTGGTATGCCTGCTCGCTCACGTACGACATCCAGCATGTCATATACATGGTCGTTTGGTTTGTCAAGATATTCATTCCATGCTTCTGCTGACATCAGATAGAGCTCTGGCAAGCGATATAGGACTTGTCGATACAGACCAGAGTTGTTTTGGATGTACATACTGAAAGGTTGTGTAGATGTTTGGAATTTTTTCATCCAATAACCTGTCAAACTTTGAGGTGTCTGATTGTTGATTGTTTTGCTCTGTGATCCAAAATTCTCTCCTTGGTAACATTCTAACAAGGTTGGTTTATATACTAAATTAGTTCCTTGTGGACGATACCAATAAGTTCCGTCTGCAGCAATGTCTGCGTAGAAACGAGGCTCACGGCGGCGGTGCAAGCTAAGGATGTCTGTATTTAGAGGTACCACGTTGCGGTATCTGTTATCTATCTCCTTGCTCATCTCATATTTGTTACTTACCCATTGTTTGTCTTCATCGATAGGTAATCCATGTTCTGTATAGAACATTTCTACCATTTTCATGCTTGGTGCAAGACATCCCTGACTGCTCCAGTCGTAAATGGTGGCATTTGTGCTTTTAGTATATGGCACATAGTATTTGTTCTCCATACCACTTTGAGGCTGAAACTCTTGTAGAATTTCAGGATTGGTATAATCCTTGTCCAATACAGATTCTTGGATATTAAAGATGGTATTCAACATATCTGTTCCCTTGTCGGAAGTAGCATTGTATAGATGCTTGCCCCCTTGGACAGCATAGTTGATTGCTTCGTCGGCAGCAACAGCAGCTTTGTGCCATTTCTCTTTGTCATAATCAGGAAAGAGACGCTCGCCGTTCTTGTTGGTAAGTGCCTTGAACTGTTCGTTGCCATTGAAGAGTGGAGATGCCGCATAAAGTAAGGCGTATGCCTTGATAGTTGCGGTTGACTCCTTGTTGAAATAAGCATAACGAGTTGATTCTGACGATTTCATACTTGGTAAGTTAGGTATTGCTTCATCACATAGCTCAACAATGGCGTTGACGCAATTGTCAATGGATGCTCTTGGTTGTTGCATATCTGCATTGCCAGAATTCGGGTCGATATTGGTTGGCATCAAAATGAAAGGACCATATCTCTTAAACAACTCCAGGTACACAGCTGCTTTCAATGCTTTGATTTCAGCTGCCCACAAGTCTTTTTCTTCTGCTTCCATATTGTAGCAGTTGTAGACGTTGTCGAGGAAAATATTACAGTAACGTATGATACAGTATGCCTCGTCCTTTTTCCAAATGTTGCAATAGGGATTGGATGCCATTTGTAAGCCGTCACCGATAAATAGGCTTGGCAAGTAGTATTCGCCATCGTATTGGAGTTCTCTGGCAAATTGTCCTCCTACATATTCGTCTGCACCAAGATATCCTGGCTGATAGGCAAATGATGTTGACATATCCGTGAACATTACGTAGCAAGTCTTGAGCCACTTGTTTACGTCAGTACGTTGCTCAAAATTACTTTCGATAGTCTCTACGTCTCCTTTTGGTACTACGTCCAAATAGTCACTACAGGAGGATGCTATTAGACTAACTGCAAAGAGTGAAAATATCTGTTTTTTCATTTTTTTTATTCTCTTTAGATGATTTTGTACTAACTTTAGAAACTGATGTTGATGGCAGCGGAGTAGGTGCGTTGGATAGGATAGTTAAATCCATTTTCACCTAATTCTACATCCCATATCTTGAAGTTAGTTAAGCAGAATGCATTGTTTACTTTTAATGATATTTTTACAAGTTTTAACCCCAAAGGATTTATCCATTTCTTAGGGAAATTGTATGCAAATTCTAACGATGTACAACGTAGGAATGAGCACGAACGCATGAAATATGTACTTTTTCTCGTTTCTGCGTTGTCTTCGTTGTACCAATCCTCTTGAGGGTTGTGTTGCTTGATGTTATATGTTGACAAGCGAGGCCAGAATGCATGCAAATCTTGGTTGTCCTCAGACCAATGACTATCGTAAATGGCCTTTAGCATAGCATGATCCCCATAAAATGGCGATATTTTGACAGGATTGATGAAGAATGAGCGCTGTCCTGAGCCCTGAAAGGCAAAGCTAAGCTCCCAATTCTTATAGTTGAAAAATCCTGTAAATCCATAAATGAGACGAGGTGTCTCCGGATAACCAATGTAGGTGGCGTCATTAACATCGATGACACCGTCGTTGTTTATGTCACGATATTTGATGTCGCCAGGCATTACGTCACCATCTTGGCGAGGAGAGTTGTCTATTTCCGCTTGGTCACGGAACAGACCTTCTGCAATATAGCCTATAGGTTGACTGATTTCTTTACCTACTTTCCGCTGCCAGTATGGCTTGTTAGTGGCCTCTTCTATCTCTTTGTATGTTACCTTGTTGTAGGTGAGAGTTCCGTTAAGAATCATCCAACTGTCTGGCGTAAAGGCTTTTTGTATTTTGATAGAGAGGTCGATGCCTCTTGATAGAGTTTTGCCAATATTAGCAAGTGGATCCCTCTCTATACCCATGGAAGCAGGGATCGTAGTGCGAGTGGAAATGATATTGTGGCGCAACTCTCGGTAAAAGTCTGCTTGTAATTCGACTAATCCTTTGAAGAACTTTGCCTCGATACCCAAGTTGCTTTGCTCTGCAATTTCCCATTGAATGTTTTCGTTGGCATAGCTTGCCATAACTTTGCGCATAAATGAGCCACCTGAGTTGGCTTGTGGATCGTTTCCTGCTCCGACTTCTTTGATGGTCGGCAAGAATACAAAACGAGGTGTGCTTACAATGCCATCGTTACCAACCTTTCCGTATGATACTCGAAATTTGAGATAGTTTAGCCAATTCTCTGCCTTCTTCATCCATGGTTCATTGCTTGCTACCCAGGCACCGCCACATGCAGGGAAGAATCCGAAACGATTTTTTGGGGCAAAACGCTCCGAACCATTATACCCGAAACTTCCTTCTATGAAATAACGATCCTTGTAGCCATAGTTGGCACGTGCCGAATAGGTTAAGTTGCGTTGTGGCTGTCCATTGAGTACATCTGTGATAGGAGTGTATGTACGTTCTTGCATCTGGGCTACGGCTGTAGCAGATGTCTGATGGTCTCCCCAGGCCGCAGTATGTATGATAGTCGCAGTGTAAGCTACACGGGTGTCTGTCGTATGGGAACCTGAGCCTGCGGTCAAAGTGCGATGTGACTTGCTTACGTCAACAGGGAGCAATGTGTGCTTTCCTGTCTCTGTATCGTAACTATTGAGCGCATATTGATATGGACCTGTTGTAAACTGGTTTGTATAGTAGCCGCTTTGCACCAACGAGGCACTTGCTCTGAATTCCAATCCTTTAAGCAACTTTGAGAGGTTGTGGATATACTCGGCACGGTTTGTTGTAGAGTATCGTGTGCGGTCAATGTAACCTTGTTGAATCAGCATGTACGGATTTGTTTGTTTGCTTGTTGTTGTACCAAACAAAATATGAGGCCAATTGTGGTCGGCATCTGCTGGGTATGTTGGTGCAAAATCAACAGGCGATGCATTGAACGCATAGTAATAAGCTGCGGACTGGTCTGCCATAGGACCATGATATTTGTCAATTGTTGCTACGGAATTGATGACCAGTTTGATGCCAGCTTTCAAGTCTATGTTCAGATTGGTGCGGAATTGAGTCTGATTGTTGACAATGTTGCAGTCGAAGTCGTTTAGCTTGTCAGTTTTTATCATACCCTCGTCACGATTATAGTTGACGGCGGCATAATATTGTACAACCTTTGAACCTCCACGAATGTTGACACCTGCATGATGATTCCATGAAAAATCTTTGAATAGAGTTTTGTACCAATCTGTATGAGGATATACCCATTCTGGATATTTGCCTGATGCTGTACGATTGATTCGTTCCACTGAATATTTTGGGGATGCATTGGTGTTACGACCTAATTGTGCCTGATCGTACATTTTCATATATGTGATAGGATCTACTACATCGATGGTACTGGTAGGCTGTGTCAGGATAGATTCATAGCGGAACGTAGTATATACGCTGCCTTCCTCACCTTTTTTTGTGTTGACCTTGATGACACCATTGGCACCACGGGCACCATACATGGCGGTAGCTGAAGCATCCTTCAAAACGCTGAAACTCTCAATATCCTCAACTTGGATACGAGACAAATCCAGTTTGGAGGATTCTACGCCATCAATTAAAATCAAAGGGTCGGTATTGGCACCGCTCTGGAAAGAGGTGATACCACGGA
>ERZ808275.860-NODE-860-length-10057-cov-2.707858_pt1 | contig 10057 bp, 8 predicted proteins | sample MGYA00520894_ERZ808275 | MGnify/ENA primary metagenome ERZ808275 (study PRJEB31516, sample SAMN03275598) | gut metagenome | biome: mammalia-associated habitat; material: feces | host: Papio cynocephalus | place: Kenya | collected 2012-08-03 ...
GATTAAAACTTCAGTTTTAGGATTGACTTTTTAAGTTGTTTCGCAACGAAGTGATAAACAACCGATGATAAGAATGATAAGAAAGTTTGCAACGCAAACTTTTAAAGATAAAACAGATGCCGTTTTCGGCTATTTTTATCTTATCTTTTTTAATTTTTTATTACAATCTAAAAATCTCTTTAATTATAAATCATTTTTTTCTGTTTTAGATAAAAATTTATAAAAAAAATGCTAATTTTCAGCAGTATGAAAAAGTGTACAGTTTTGAAAACTGTACAAAAAAATGAACGCTTGTTAAATTTTTTATAAAAAAAAATGGACATTTCGATTTTTTGCGTTATAAGAGTGATAAATAAAAAACAAAATAATTGCTTGTAGTACAGATAAATATAAAAATGACCTTTATTTTGGAGGTGAAAATAAAAGTTGGCACAATTCTTGCTTTATATGAAAGGACGGTAATTTTATACAAAACGGTTTTTCACTTTTCAGCAAAAAAGTGGAAAAAGAGGCAAAAATGGAAATTCTTGAAACGTATATAAAGCAGATAGGGAGATATCCTCTTTTAAATGCAGAGCAGGAGAAAAAACTTTCTGAACAGATTGAAAAAGGAAGCGCGCAGGCTGTAAATCAACTTGTAAATTCAAATTTAAGGCTCGTTATAAGCATTGCTAGAAAATTTTTATGCACTTCAAAAAATTCGATAATGGATTTGATTCAGGAAGGAAATTTGGGACTTATGGCGGCGGCGTCGAAGTATCATTATTCTTTTAATACAAGATTTTCGACTTACGCATACAGCTGGATTTTGCAGTATATGCTTCGCTATGTTTATAACAAAACTTCAATGATTGCTCTTCCTCATCGAAAAGAAGAACTTTTACGTAAGGTTGTTGCTGCAAAAAACGAATACAAGCAGAATTCAAATCGCGAGCTTTCTGTTCCAGAACTTGCCGAAATCTGCGGAGCAACTCCTGAAGAGATAGAGTCAGCTCTTTCGTATTCTTATACAATTACAAGCATTGACATTGAAGCCTCTGAAGATGGAAATGTGACGATTGGAGATTTAATCGTGGATAACAGTTACAATCCTGAAATTGAATATCTGCGTGTCCATGAAAAAAATCAGATTAAAAAGATGGTTGACTCTCTTCCTGATTTTGAGCGCAAGGTTATTTATGGAAGATATAATTTTAAAAACGACCTGCATGTTCCGACTTTGCGCGAATTAAGCGCGGATTTGGGAGTGAGCGCAGAAACTGTCCGGCAGATGGAATTGAGGGCTATAAAGAAAATGAAAAAATATGCAGGCTCGTTGAATGAATTCAGTTTTGCCTGAAGTATTCCATAAGACAGAAAAATTGCTTATTATGAACAAAGATATAAATTCATCTTTGTTCCAATGAAAACTCAAAAAAACTCAAATTCACATTCAAAAAAAACTTCTGTGCGCCGCAGAAAAGTTAAAAAAGTTAAACTCGACAAAAACAAAGTGACGCTTTTGTGCGGAATTATTTTTTTGATTTGCTGTGTTTGCATTGCTGTAAATGTTTTGTCTCAAAGCGCAAAATCAAAAAATGTTGCGGAAATTGCAAAAAACGAAAAAAAAACAGAACAAAGGCCGCAAAATTTAAGTGAGTTAAACAAAAATCAAAAAAAGAAGGAAGTTTCTGATTCAAAAGAGTTAAAGAAATCTCCCGGTTTTGCCAAAAAAGACGAAAATTCTAAAAACGTAAATAAAACTTCTCAAAAGCAAAATGCGGATTCTAAAAAAAATCCTGTAAAATCTATAGAAAATACAAATAAAATTCAAACGGAAAATAAAAATATTCAAAAAACGAAGCCTGGAATCGAAAATAAAAGCAAAACTGTAGAAAATCTTGAAAAATCTAAAAAAAATGAGCAGATTCAAAGCACAGAAAAAAAACAGGATTTGCCGTTTTTAATTCCTCCGGCGCAAAATGGAGCGACTTTGGTTTTTGTAATTGACGATGCAGGAATGAACGCAGAGTATACAAAAAGATACGCCTCGCTGCCATTTCCGCTTACAATTGCCGTTTTGCCGAAACTTTTGCATTCAAAAGATTGCGCATACATTGTCCGTTCTTCAGGAAAGGAACTTATTTTGCACCAGCCGATGCAGTCTTTAAACCATAATCTTGACCCGGGACCTGGAAAAATCAGCGTTGACATGAGTTTTTCTCAAATCAGTTCAATCATAAATGAAAATCTGGCGGAAATCGGACCCGGTGTAAAAGGCTTGAATAACCACGAAGGAAGCGAAGTTACAGAAGATGTTTTGAGAATCGGGGCTGTTTTAGATGTTTGCCTTGAAAATAAAATTTATTTTTTGGACAGCAGAACGACTGCAAATACAAAGGCTCCTCAGGCTGCCCTTGAGCGCGATATGACGATTTTTGAAAAATCCGGACCTTATATCGACAATATCGTTTCGCGCGAGGCTATGCTCAAAGAAATATACAAATCTTTGGAAGCGGCAAACAAAAATGGCAGCGCGATTGTGATTGCTCACGTAGATAAAAGCGCAGAAATTTTGCCAAAACTTCTTGAACAGATGTATCCTTATCTGCTAAAAGCAGGCTATAGGTTTGCAACTCCTTCAACGCTTCGTTAAAATTAACGTGAAGAATTGGTATTTTGCTATTATTTGGAGAAATAAATGAAGGTTCTTGGAATTGAAAGTTCTTGTGATGAAACAGCTTGTGCCGTCGTTGAAGACGGAAAAACAATCTTGAGCAACGTTGTGGCTACTCAAATTCCTTTTCACCAGATTTATAAGGGCGTTGTGCCGGAAATTGCAAGCCGCAAGCACGCAGAGTGGATTTTGCCGGTTGTAAAACAGGCTTTAAAAGAAGCGGATTTAATCTTGGACGATATTGATGCCATTGCTTCGACAAATCGTCCTGGTCTTATGGGCGCTCTTTTGGTCGGCCTTACTTTTGGAAAAACTCTTGCCTGGGCGACAAATAAACCTTTTATTGCTATAAACCACATGCTCGGACATATGTATGCTGCTCATCTTGTAAACGATATTCCGTATCCTTATATTGGACTTTTGGTTAGCGGCGGACATTCGATTATTGCTAAGGTGAATGGTTTCGATGATCTTGAAGTTTTAGGAACTACGATTGACGATTCGATTGGCGAAGCCTTTGACAAGGTTTCAAAATTTTATGGGCTTGGCTATCCTGGCGGAGTGATTATCGACCGTCTTGCGCAGAAAGGGGAGCCTAAGGCGTTTAGTTTTCCTGTTCCAAAACTTGATAAGGGCGACGACCACCGTTATGACGTTTCGTTTAGCGGACTAAAAACAGCGGTGATTCATCAGGCGGATTTATTTTTAAAGCCTGGATATGAAAAAACAAACGAAAATATCTGCGCCGCTTTTCAGGAAACTGCCTGCAAGACGATTGTTTCGCGGCTTTTGCGTGCTGTTGACGACACCGGAATAAAAACTGTCGTTGCCGGAGGCGGAGTCGCCGCAAATTCAAGATTGCGCTCAATGCTTGCAGAACGCACCGATTTAAACTGCATATTTCCACCGTTAAAACTTTGTGGCGACAACGGAGCGATGATTGCTGGAGTTGCGTATCATTTCTTAAAACGCGGCGACACAAGCCCGATTGATACGACTGCGAGCGCCAGAATTCCGCAATTTAAGCGCGGTTTAAAGAACCTGGAATTTTTTGGAAGACGTTAGAGGAATAACGTTCAGTAAAACGATACAAAAAACACCAAAAAGAGGAAAAAATGCGGAATTTAAAAGATTTGACATACGGAATTGTAGGTTTGGGAATAATGGGCGGATCAATTGCAAAAGCAATCCGTGAAAATATTTTGTGTCAAAGCGGTTCAACAGGAAAAATTTATGTTTGCAACAGAAGCACTTCCTGTCTTACTCAGGCTTTAAACGAAGGAGTTGCCGACAAAGCGTTTACTTCAAACGAATACGAAAAAATGCTTCCTGAGTGTGATTTTGTTTATGTCTGTCTTTATCCGCATGCGACGATTGATTTTTTGGAGCAAAACAAAAAATTTTTTAAGAGCGGTGCAATCGTTACTGATATTTCTGGTGTAAAAGGCATCTTTGAAAAATCTCTTCCGGAAATTTTGCGTCCTGACGTTGATTTTATAATCGGTCATCCGATGGCTGGCGGCGAAAAAGAAGGCTATGTCAATTCGACTGCAAAAATGTTCATAAATCATAATTATATTTTGTGTCCGCTTCCTGAAAACAAGTCTGAAAATCTTGAAACAATGCGGAATTTTATTTCAGAAATCGGTTTTACCCGGATTACAGAAACGACTTGCGATATTCACGATTACAAAATCGGTTTTACAAGCCAGCTTTGCCACGTAATTGCATGTTCTCTTGTTGACAGCGCAAAAGACGAGCAAATTACAGCTTTTGGAGGAGGAAGTTTTGAAGATTTAACGAGAATTGCCATGATAAACGCTCCTCTTTGGACTGAACTTTTTATTTCAAATAAAGAAAAACTTGTCGGGCATATTGAAAATTTTGAAAATCAAATAAACAAATTCAAGAATGCAATAAAAAATGATGACAAAGACAGCCTTATGAAATTGATGGAAGAGAGCCGCGAAAAAAGAATAAAAATGGGTTCAATCAGAACCGTAGCAAAAAAATAGAGGATTTTTTTATGAAAGACAATTCAGTTTTAGACCGTGCAATCCGTCGTGTTCCAGATTTTCCTAAACCTGGAATTCTTTTTTATGATGTGACAAGTATTTTTACAAATCCGCAGGCATTTAAGTTTTGCCTTGATTTTTTTGAAGAAAAATATCGTCCGCTTGTAGAAAAAGGCGAAATCACGGCCATTGCAGGAGCAGAAAGCCGTGGATTTTTGTTCGCTGCTCCTCTTGCCGACAGGCTTTCAATTCCGCTTATTTTAATTCGCAAAAAAGGAAAGCTTCCAGGCGAAGTTTACCGTCAGTCTTATGACCTTGAATACGGTTCTGCAGAAATCGAAATTCATAAAAGCGATGTAAAAACTTCTGACCGCATTCTTTTGATTGATGATTTGATTGCAACCGGCGGAACCTTAGATGCTGCTAAAAAACTTTTTGCAATGGCTGGAGCGGCAGTTGCGGAAATTGCAGGCGTAATCGGTCTTCCAGATTTGAATTATGAAAAAGTTTTGTCGCCGACTCCTGTAACGACACTTATAAATTATTACGGGGCATAAAATGCAAAAACAACAGATTGAATTTTATATCCGCACTGCAGAATTGTCAGATTTAGATTCTATTCAAAGAATCTATCAGTCAGCGCGGGATTTTATGAAGGCGAATGGAAATTCTACTCAGTGGGGAAATGACCGTCCCTACAAAGAAAATATTGAGTCAAATATCAATAAAAAAATTCAATTTGTCTGCTGTTATAAAAACGAAAATAACACTGAGGAAGTCGCAGGCACATTTTTGTTCATGCACGAAAAAGAGCCTTCCTATGACGACTTAAAAGACGGAAAGTGGCCGGAAAACACAGAAGATTATTGGTGCATTCACTCTGTCGCGTCCGGAATGAAGGTAAATGGGGTTGCTTCGTTTATTTTTAGCTGGTGTGAAAATCAGCCCGGCGTAAAATGCATAAAAATTGATACTCATCGCAATAATCTTCCTATGCGGCACTTAGTCGAAAAAAACGGATATGTTTACTGCGGACACTGCTATTACTATGACGATGTAGAAACTGACGATGGAATTGTGCAGGATTTTGAACGGATTGCTTTTTGCAAGGTGCTGAAAAAATAAAACCGCACAGATTTGACATTGTGCGGTTTTGTAAAAACAAATTAGTTTTCAGATTCGTCTTTTTTAGGATTTTTATTTCCTCCGAGAAGGATATTTGTTAAAATTCCTAAAATAAGGGCGCATGCAACCGTACGAATTTCTACGGCTCCGATTTTTACGACCATTCCGCCGACACCTGTAATAAAGATTACCGAAGCTACAAAAAGATTTTTGTTTATGTTCAGGTCGACTTTCTGGAACATTTTAAATCCGGAAACTGCAATAAAACCGTAAAGAGCAACACAAACACCGCCCATTACGCAGTTTGGAATTGTCTCGAGGAATGCAACAAGCGGACTTATAAGAGAAAAGAGAATACACAAAATTGCGCAGCCCCAGATAGAAACTGTTGAAGCGTTGCGGGTGATTGCAACACAGCCGATTGACTCGCCGTAAGTTGTGTTAGGACAGCCGCCAAATGCCGTAGAAACGATTGTTCCAATTCCATCTCCTAAAAGAGTTCGTGTAAGTCCAGGCGTTTTAAGAAGATCTACGCCAATTATTGCAGAAAGGTTTTTGTGGTCTGCAAGATGTTCTGCAAAGACAACAAACGCAACTGGAACGTAGGCTGCAAAAATTGTAAGAAGGTAAGTTGGAGTTATTCCTTTTAAGCCTTCAATTCCTCCTGCTATAAAAGTAAATTTAGGAATTGCAAAAAAACTCTTTACTTCAAGCAAAGCATGGTAATTTATTACGGTAAGTGCCGGGTTTGAAGTTGTATAGCCGATAAGTGCAAAAATTGATGCTGCAAGGTAGCCTGCAAGAATTCCTATGATAAAAGGAATAAGACGGCCGATTTTTTTACCGTAAGATGAACATATCATTGTAACGGCGAGTGTAATAAGTCCGCAGATTAGCGCAACGTATGTGCTTCCGCCTTCGACCGAAGTTTTCATAAGGTCGCTGACAGCATTCGCAGAAAGGCTTAGACCGATTATGGAAACTGTTGGACCGATGATTACCGGTGGCATAAGCCGGTCAATCCATTTTACACCGCAGCATTTTACGATTATTGCGATAATTACATAAACCAGACCTGCCATTACAGCACCGATAATAAGTCCCCAATAACCGACTGTAACAGAAGCAGCTCCGCCAAAAGCGCTGAACATTGAGCCGATAAAAGCGAATGAACTTCCCAAAAATACAGGACTTGAGCTTTTTGTGAACAGAAGGTAAACAAACGTTCCGACTCCGGCGCCGAAAAGGGCCGCAGAGGCGCTAAGTCCGTTTCCAACGATTGCAGGAACTGCGATTGTCGCCGCCATTATTGCAAGCAGCTGCTGAAGCGCAAAAAGGATTACTTTTCCTAAGCTTGGTCTGTCCTTGATTCCATAAATCAATTCCATTTTTTTTCTCCAAAAAATTTAAAAAATAAGGTTGATGTAAATATTTTTTTCAACATCATCTAATTTTATTAAAAAAAAAGACCAGGTTTTAATAAACCCGGTCTTTCGGTAAGTTTACATATTAAACTTATTTAGATTCAACTTTTACACCGTAGATACGTGTACCAGAAGCTTTGATTGTGTAAGCACCAGCTGCTGCTGCATCGAATACGAGTTCTGATTTTGCATCCTGACCGAGATTGTCTACAGAAGCAATCATAGCACCGCTTGGATCAAATACGCCAAATACACGGGCTGGAGTAGCATCGCCGTTTCCAGAGATTGTCAATGTAACTTTTGCAGGAGCTTTTACAACTACTTCGAATGCAGCCTGGAAAACATCTTTGATATTGTCTTTATTAGAAGCTGCTTTGTTCTGAAGGTAGATAGCTGTTCCAAGGTCTTCAGTCTTGAATTTTGCTTTTCCTGCAACTGCGGCAAATTCTGCGTCCAATGGATTAGAAACTGGGTCAAGAATGAAACGATCATCGATTACTGTATCGTTTGTACCAATATCTGAAAGTGGAATAGATTTCCATTCCCATACAGAAGCGTTTCCTGAGGCTGCTGGTACAGCTGCTGGAGCTGAAGCCTCTGAAGAAGCTCCAGATGTAGATCCACAAGATGCGAGCATTGCAACTGCTGCAAGTGCTGCGATAGCTGTTGTTACTTTTGTAACTAATTTCATTTTTATATCTCCTCCTTAATTGAGATATTTATATTCTAATCTTCCTTTAACAATTTTTCCTGTCTTTATTTTGTAAAATTACGATATTTTACCGTTTTTTAACGTTGCAGATTGTTAAAGCCTGGTACAATCGGTGCAGAGAATCTTTTTTTCATCTGCGCGAAAAACTCATCGGCGGTTTTATCATCAACTGGCGCTGGAGGTTCATAGTATTTTACAAGGCTTGAAGGAATTTCTTCAAGAAAACGGCTAGGTGTACATTCAACGACAGACTGCATGTGCCTTCGCTTTAAGCATGATGAAATGTAAAGTTTGTCTCTCGCACGCGTAATTGCAACATAAAAAAGCCTTCTTTCTTCTTCGACGGCCGCATTTCCGCCTTCGTCAACTGCGCGTCCGTGGGGAATAAGTCCTTCTTCGCAGCCGATTATAAAAACGACCGGAAATTCAAGTCCTTTTGAAGCGTGAATCGTCATAAGGTTGACTTTTCCGTGATCCTCTTCGTCGTCCATGTCGTCGCGCGACAAAAGCGTGATTCTGTTTAAATAATTGTAAAGAGTCGGATCTTGAGTTTCCGGGTTGTTTTCCCACATTTCGATTGAATTGATTAAGGACTCGATATTTAGAAACTTGAATCTGGCTGCTTTTTCTGATTTTGGATTTTCTGAAATAAGATAGTCAAAATAGTGGATGTCTTCGACCATTTTGCGCACTTTTTTTGAAAGTCCGTGTCCGCCTAGCATGCTTTTGTTTGAATCTATAATATCTATAAAATCCTTGAGAGAATCTTTAGTTCCCTCAGAAAAATCAAGTCCATCGTCTATTCCGTATTTTGACGGAGAAGTTTGCATAAAAAGGTCTGCTTCGTCTTCCGGAACTTCAAGAAGAGATTTTATGGCTTCGTAAAGCGAGCAGCTCAAATTTTTTGCAATTTGATTTAATTTTTCAATTGTCGCCCGTCCGATTCCCCGTCTTGGCGCATTTATAATCCTTAAAAGATTCACATCGTCATCGTGGTTGGAAATTACGCGGAGATACGAGATTATGTCTTTTATTTCTTTTCGTTGAAAGAATGAAGTTCCGCCGCTCATCGTATAAGGAATGTTTTCCTGCAAAAAGGCTTCTTCAATTGCGCGCGACTGAGTGTTTGCCCTCAATAAGACGCAAAAATCGTCATATTTGCGTTTTTCTTCGGCAGAAATCGCCTGAATTGTTTCTACAACAAAGTCTGCTTCGGCTGTTTCGTTGTCCGGACTATAAACTTCAATCGGCTTGCCTTCTCCTTTTCCAGACCAGAGCTGCTTGTCCTTTCGGTTTGTGTTGTGCTTGATTACTCCGTTTGCCGCCGCAAGAATTGTTCCTGTCGAGCGGTAATTTTGCTCGAGGCGGATTTCTTTTACAGCAGGAAAGTCTTTTTCAAAATTGACTATGTTTTGGTAGTCTGCTCCTCGCCATGAATAAATGCTCTGATCGTCATCTCCAACGACCGCAACGTTCCGGTCTGCAAGAAGATGCATCATTTCGTACTGCTGGTGACTCGTGTCCTGGAATTCGTCTACCATTATGTATTTGTAGCGCTGTTTGTAGCTTGCAAGAATTTCTGGAAATTCCTTAAAAAGGCGGATTGGAAGAACAATCAAGTCGTCAAAATCAACGGCATTGTAGAGCTTTAGACCTTCCTGGTAGCCCTCGTATAGTTCGCGGTACATTTCGTTTTCCGCGTTCCACTGTTTGCGCCCGGTTTTTATGTCCGAAATTAAAATTCCGATTTTGTAAATGTCGAGAGCTTCGGGCGAATAGCGCAGTTCCCGGCCAGTTTCTTTTATGAGCGCATTGCGGTCTGTTTCGTCATAAATTGAAAAATTTTCGCGCCAGCCGAGTTTTGAAATGTCCTGCCTTAAAACTTTTACTCCGAATGCGTGAAATGTCGAAATCGTAAGAAGGGGAAGCTTTTTTCCGGTAAGTTCCTTGATACGTTCAACCATTTCTTTTGCGGCCTTGTTTGTAAAGGTGAGCGCAAGAATCTGGCTTTGAGGAACTCCGGAATCGAGCATATGGGCGATTCTAAAGGTGATTACGCGGGTTTTTCCTGAACCTGCTCCGGCAATAATCAAAATTGGGCCGTTTATAGTCATTACGGCTTCGT
>ERZ808275.861-NODE-861-length-10022-cov-3.139059_pt1 | contig 10022 bp, 9 predicted proteins | sample MGYA00520894_ERZ808275 | MGnify/ENA primary metagenome ERZ808275 (study PRJEB31516, sample SAMN03275598) | gut metagenome | biome: mammalia-associated habitat; material: feces | host: Papio cynocephalus | place: Kenya | collected 2012-08-03 ...
TTTTCAATAGACAAATTATAATATTCTTTCACTTTTGTTAATTCTTCATCTGTAGGTTTGTAAGAACCGTCTGGGTTTGTAGGCGCAGGTTTAACATCTTCTTCATCATCTGCGTGTTCTTGTTCATCTTTTTGTTGTTTTGTATTACCTGCATACAAGTCTTTAGCATAATTTTCATACATTACAGCCATTGAGTAGTAAGCATCTGGGGCATCGGGTCTTAATTTAACGGCTTTTTCAAAAGCTTCAATTGCTTCTGGATAATCTTCATTCTCTGTATACGCTAAAGCTAAGTTATATTGAGTTTCAAAAATAGTTCCATCTAAGTCTGCGCTTGATTTCAAACGGCTAATTGCATTTTCGTAATCGCCTTTTTTCATATATTCTAACGCTTTGTTATTTAACTCTTGTACTGCTAAATTGTTAATACATGCAGTTGTAAACACAGAAAGAATTAAAACCGTAACTAAAAATAGAGCTTTTTTCATAAACATTATCCCTTTATTAAGTGCTTGTAATAATTATTATAAAATAAAGTAAATAACTTGGCAATAAAATTACATTTAAGTTAAAATAGACATGAGAAAAGAGGTCAAAATGACAGACGAAAAAGTAGTAAAATTAGGACAAAAACGAGCAAAGAAACCTAGTGAATCTCATCACGAAACACATGAAGAAACGCTTAACAATGATTTAGTTTATTGTAGTTTTTGTGGACGCCCAAATACAGAAGTGTTAAAAATGGTTAAAGGTCCTGGAGTAAACATTTGTTCAGAGTGCACTATGATTGCTGTACAATACCTAATTTTAAATGATAGAATGCCATCAGCAGAGGCACAAAAAGTTTTAGATGCAATCTGGAGGATTAGCAAATAATTATGGAACAACTTAACAAAATTCAATTAAAAGCAGAAATTTTAACTGTAATTTCAAAGTTACAAACACTATCAGATGCATCAAAAGTTGATGAAATCCTTGACGTATTGGAAGCTCAAGAAAACAAAAAAATGATTCTTGATTTGTTAATGCGTGAATTTGTAAAAACAAAAGAAGACAAAGCTTTTATCATCAGCTATTTAATGTTAAAACTTTGCGAAAAAGAACAACTTGAAAACGCATTATGGACTTCGTTAAAAAGCCCTATGGTAAGCGATTACAACAAGGCTTTAATTTTGAATTTGCTACGCGACATGGGCAATCAAGTTAATTATAACGACATTGACGAATATTTTGAATCACCTGAAGAAGTTATTGATAACGAAACAAAGGAATTATTGCATACAGCAATAATGAATCCAGAAGCGCAAATTGACTTTTTAGACTTTTTAGAAGCTTTGCCTTATCAAGATAAAATTACTCTTGTTGAGTCTTTAGGTGATGACTACTCAGAAGATGCATTGGCAAACATTTTAATTCCAGTATTTTTGCATGACCCAACTGCGAAAATTGCAAAAGTAGCCTTAGAAATATTAAGCAAAACAAAATCACAATTAGCACTTCATGCCCTTGAAGAAGCTGCTCAATATGTTGAAGAAGATTTGTTACCACCAATCAAACGTGGCATTTCGGCACTGAAACTTTCAGGCGTTAGAGAAGATAATTCATTAGAATTTTACAAAGACGTTTTATCTGATACTCGTCCTTATGAATGCTACACAAGCTATCCAGACGGTCATGGTAACCAATCGTTAATCTTTTCTCGCGAAAGAGAAGATGAAAGTATACAATTTGTAGCTGTTGTCACTAATGACAAATGGGGCATTGTAGACTGCTTCGGCTTCAATAACATTACAAAAGACGAATTTGAAAAAATTGTTGAACGTTTCTATGGCGACAACGCTAGTGTTTACATTAATCAAACAGTATTAAAAACATTGCTTGTAAATGCAGAAAACACAGTCCACAAAAACGGCGAAATTGTTTCTTACGAATACATTTGCTGGAGAAACTTGACTGCAGACATAGCTCCAGAACCTGTACCGATTGAATTTATTATGGAAGACAAATTCAAAAAAGATTCATTAACTCAAAATGATTTTGACAAAATTTGTCTATCTGACATTGCACAAAAATGGTTCTTAGATACAGATTTCAGCGAAGAATTTGCAGATTTCATGACCATTGTTAATAAAGAATATAAAAAAGAAAATTATGAACTTGACTTAGATCAAGCCATTGAAGACAACTTTGATGAATTATTCACAAAGAAAGAACACAAAAGATGGGCAAAACGCTTCTTGATGTCAGCTTACTTAAAATATCTTGCAAACGAAAAAGCTGAAGCTCAAAGACTTTATTCATTGTACTTTGATGAAAAATTCACTCACGAAATGCTTGTAAACATTGTTAGAAAAAGTATTTATGAATACTACATGGGCTTAAAATTCAGAATTAAAGAAGCATCTGAAACAACTAACATCTTTGCAAGAAACAGAGAAGAAGTTAAATGTGAATTTTCAATGGATGCTCTAAACCAAATTATTAGCGCAATTGAAGACAAGTGGGTTAAAGACTAATGCACAAGATTATGGCTTTAGACATTGGCACAAAACGAATTGGAATAGCCCTAAGTGACTATTTACATGTGCTTGCTAACCGCCACTCTTACATTTCTCGCACACCTGAAGAAACGGCAATTGAGCAAATAAAAAAAATAGCCAAAGACAACAATGTTCAAGAAATTGTGATTGGTGTACCATACAATATGGACGGAACTCAAGGTGCTCAAGCTCAAGATTGCATTGATTTTTCAAAGAATTTTGAACAAGAATATAAGATTCACCAAGAAGATGAGCGCCTAACTTCTGACACAGCAGAAGAAAATTTAAGACAACAAAAAGTTAATTTTCGCAAAGAAAAAGGACTCGTTGACGTTGAAAGTGCTAGAATAATATTAGAACAATACTTATTAAAAATAAATTAAAGGAAGGTTATAAAATGGCAGAAAAAAGAATTATTGAAACCGTTGATGAAAACGGAAATAACGTTAAATTTGAATTATTCGATATCATTGTATTAGATGAACAAGAATACGCTTTATTAACAAATCCAGAAGTTGAAGATGATGAAAACATCGTTGTAATGAAGCTTCTTAACGATGGCGAAGGTTATACTCTTGAAACAATCGAAGATGACGATGAATTTGAAAGAGTACAAGAATACATTGAATCAATCGAAGACGAAACTGAGGACTAATGCTAGAAAAATTTACCGAAAAAGCGATTAACGTGGTTACAGAAGCTCAAAATCAAGCTAAATTGATGCAAAATGTGTCAGTTCAGCCGGAACATTTTTTGTTGGCTCTAGTAAAACTCGCAAAGGGAATATCTCTGAACGTATTTAGAACATACAAAGTGACTTTTGAAGACCTACAAAAAGTTGTTGACGAAAAATTACGCTTCGAAAAATCGGTAAGGATTGTTTCTACACCTCCATTCAGCACAGCTAGTAAAGATTTATTGAAAAAGGCTCTTGATATAGCTCAAAAATCAGGAAATCAAAACATTCTTTATGAACACATATTTTTAGCAGTCCTAAATGATAAAAATTCATACATACCAAGAATTTTAGAACGCTTTAATTTTGATGTTTACAAAACAAAAGATTTAATTTCTCGATTAAGCCAAAAGAAAACAAAACGTCAACTTCACCCCGAAAGCGATGATAATTCTGGTTTACCAGATGAATTACTTCAAACAGATAATTTACTTTCAGGCAGTAAAGAAGTTTTTGATAGGGCATTGTCAAAACTTTCAGCTTCAAATTACGAAATTCTTGGCACAGAGCAAATATTGTCTTCTATTTTAGAAGATTCAAACACTGAATTAACTCAAATTCTAAGCAATCTAGGTTTAACCTCTGATATTTTTGAACAAAAATTGAAAGAAATTACATCACGAAAAGATGAATTTGAAGGCAAACAAATTATTTTTACACCAAATGCATTCACAGCAATGAATTTAGCTATTGAAATGGCAAAAGAACTTGGTTCATCAGAAGTTACACCTACACACCTTCTTTTAGGCATATTAAAATCTAAAAAAGGTATTGCCTACAACATTCTAAAGAATTTGAACCTGTCAACATCAAATGTTGAACACGAAATTATTAAACCAATCGAAAAACAAATGCCTGAAACACTTACTATAATGAAGCTTGCCAAAGAGGAAGCTCGAAGAATCGGTAGAAACACAGTTGGTACTGAAATGTTCTTGCTTGGTATCATTGCAGAAGGCTATGGAATTGGCTTTAGAGTATTAAATGAACTTGAGGTTACAATAAAAGATGCAAGACAAGCAGTTGAAGACATTGTAGGCTACGGCGATGAATATTTTGACCAAGAAATTACATTTACACCTCGTGCCAAAAAAGTTCTTGAAACAGCTTGGCAAATTGCAAAACGTCGAAATGAACCTAAAATTGAATCTGCACACTTACTGTATGCAATTACAACAGTTCCAGATTGTGTTGCAATGAAGGTGCTTGAGCAACTTGGGGTTGACGTTGTTGAAATTAAACAAGGTATTATTTTAGAAAAGCAAAGAAGTGATTAGTCGTATTGAAAAATTCCTAAAAAGTTACAATCTTATCGCAGAAAATTCAGTATTTGCGGTCGGATTTTCAGGCGGATACGATTCTATGGCACTTTTAGATATTTTAAATAAGCTTTCTAAAACTTATAATTTTAAACTTATTGCACTCCACCTTAACCACAATTGGAGAGGGCAGGAAAGTGAAAAAGAGGCGCAAAATTGCGCGCAATTTTGCGCCTCAAAAGGGATTAAATTTTACACTGAAACTCTTGATGAAAACGAAAAACACACAGAAACTCGTGCAAGAGAACTTAGATATGAATTTTTTAATACTGCCATTGCAAAATATGGGATTACAGCACTGTTTACAGCACATACAAAAAGTGATACCGCAGAAACTCTTGTTTACAGAATGATTAAAGGAACAGGAATTAAAGGTTTACAAGGTATTTCACCAAATTTGGACAAAATTTACCGTCCAATGCTTGATATTTCTCGCGCTGAGATTGAAGAATATTGCAAAAAAGAAGGTTTAAGCCCCAATTTTGACAGTTCTAACAACAATAACGATTATGCTCGAAATTTTATCAGAAACGAAGTTTTACCAAAATTTAGACAGATAAATTTAAATTATGAAGAAGCTCTAAATTCGTTATCAATATTAGCTTTCGAAGAAGAACAAATCATAAAAGAATACATAAATTCATTAAATTTGTACGAAAATGACAAAATTTTAGCACAAAAATTTAAAAATTTGTCACCACAACTGCAAAAGCGAATTGTGTATGAAATCTACGTAAAACACGAGTTTGAATATACTCAAGAACGAATTTTAAACACTTTAAAATTCATAAATGAAAATATTACGTCAAAAAGTGGTAAAAAATGTTCGATAGACGCAACCCATTGGCTATTTGTGAATGAAAATCATATTGAAGTATTAACTAATCAAACAAAAAATAAAGAGGTCTTAAAAATCACCTCAGAAGGCTCTTATAAATTTGATGATTACGAGTTTTCGATTGAAAAAAACACAGAAAAATTTAATAAATTTCCGAAAGATTCAGACCTTAAAGCGTTGATTGAATTAAATGAACCAATAAATTTTGAACTTAGAACACGCAGAGATGGCGATAAAATTACGCCACTAGGCTCTAAAGGCGAAATGAAGTTAAAAAAATATTTAATCTCAAAAAATATTCCGCAACACGAAAAAGACAAAATTATTTTACTTTGTAAAGAAGGTGAAATCCTTTGGGTTAGCGGATATGGACTAAGTGATAAGTTAAAAGTTGTCAACAATTGCACACATGTGCTAACATTAAAGAAAATAGGTTAGGTGGTAAATTATGATTAAAATGATAACAGAAAGCGATTTAAAGGTTCTAATTCCAGAAGATGAACTTCAACATAGAATTAAACTTTTAGGCGAAGAATTAAACAAATTCTACAACGGCGAAGAACTTTACGTAATCAGCGTTTTAAAAGGCTCTGTAATGTTTACTGTTGATTTAGTAAAACATTTAAAAATGCCTTTAAATATGAACTTCATTAGACTTTCAAGCTATGGTTCAGGCTTTACTTCAACAGGTAAGGTTAATGCGGTTGATATTTCGCTTCCTGATTTGAACGACAAAAACGTTTTAATCGTTGAAGACATTATCGACACAGGCTTGACAGCAAAATTCTTAATTGATTTTATGCACTTGAATTTCAAAACAAAAACGCTAAAATTCTGCTCTCTACTTGATAAAAAAGAAACTAGAAAAACAGAAATTCAACCAGATTATCACTGTTTTGAAATCGGAAATCAATTCGTTGTTGGCTATGGTCTAGATTACGATGGTTTTTACAGAAACCTTCCATACATCGGATACGTTGAAGTTTAATAATGCAAGAAAAATTATACAAGGATACGCTAAATTTTATACCGAAATTGTTTTCAGTTGAGTTTTCATTGAATAACGGTGAAGCTTTCTTTGAATTGCTTAAAAAAGTTATTGATTTCGACGATAGTTACGTATTTTTGCTAAACTCTGAGGATATTCAATTAAAGCTGGCTCACAACAGTACTCTTAGCATTAAAGAAGAAGATACAGTCAATATTTCCGATAAATTAGCGAAAAAACTTTTTGATAAAAATTCTGAAATATTAGAAGAAAATTCAGAATTAATCAAAGTTTTGAAATTAAAAAGCAACAATTATTTAATCTCAAAACTTGCAATTAGAGATACCATTTTTGGTTTCTTGTTGTTGGGTAGACCACATGAGTTTAAAAATACAGACAAGACAATAATTGACAGCATTACAAGCGTTTTGTCGTACAAAATTAAGGATTTGGAACTTTCTAATGTTTTTAAAATTCAATTAAAAGCATTGAAGAGTGCAGTGCAAGAAACAAATGATGCCTATCGAACAATAAAAAGTCAAAATAAAAAGATTATTGCTGCAGACAAGGTTAAAAATGAGTTTTTAGCGAGTGTTTCGCACGAATTAAGGACTCCCCTTAATGCTATAATCGGCTTTTCTGATATTCTAACCTCTAAAGTTTATGGAGATTTGAATGATAAACAAGTTGAATATGTTAAAGATATTCAAATTGCAGGCATTCAGTTACTTGGCATGGTTAACGAAATTCTTGATATATCAAAAATTGAGGCAAACGCTATAAAACTTGTAAAACGCTACTTTGAGGTTTCACGCCCAGTCATTGAAACTTGCAATATTTTGATGCCATTGATTAAGAACAAAAATATCAACCTAAGTTACCACATAGACAAGGATATCGACATTTTTGCGGATTATCAAAAAATTCAACAAGTTTTATACAATTTGTTAAGTAATGCCATAAAATATACTCCAGAGCACGGGAATATTACAATTACAGTAACAAATACAACTAAAAAGGTGCGTTTTAGCATTAAAGACAGCGGTATTGGCATTGATAAAAAAGACCAAAAACGAATTTTTGGCAAATTTGTTCAACTTGAAGATGCGTTCTATAAAAAGGAAACTTCAACTGGTCTTGGCTTAACAATTACAAAACAGTTGGTTGAAATGCACAAGGGCTCAATAAAAGTTCTCAGCGAAAAAGGTAAAGGTGCAGAGTTTATTGTTACGCTTCCAATTGAGCTTGTTGAAGAACCTCTTGCCTAATGCGTGTTAATGCCGTAATCATTTCAGGGTATGTGTCAATTCTAACAAGTTCTGCACGGTATTTTGCAGCGTTTCTAACACCTGAAATATAATATCCATAGAGTTTTCTTATACATTTGATACCGACATCTTCACCTCGAAGCGAAATTTCACCCTCAAGATGTCGTAACAAGGTTTCAATTTTCTCTTCAATAGTTGGAGCAGGAAGTCTTACGCCTTCGTTTAAAAATTTTTCTATTCTATAAGGTAAGGTAATATCACCTAAAACTCCTCGGCCTACAGCAATTCCGTCAGCGCCTGAAAGTTCTAAACATTTTTCTGCATCTTCAAGAGAAGTTACATCGCCATTTGCAAAAACTGGAACATCGACGGCAGATTTTAAATCTTTAATTTTTGCCCAATCAGCAGAACCAGAATACATCTGAGAGCGAGTTCTTGCGTGAATTGTAATAAAATCAGCACCAGCCTCTTGCATTTTTACACCATAATCCACATAGTTCATCGTGTCGGCAGTGAACCCTAGACGAAATTTCACACTCAATGGGCAATCAATAACTTCCTTAATTGCTCTTACAATATCTTGAGCAAGCTCTGGAGTTCTCATTAAGGCAGAGCCGTCACCTGCATTAATTACCTTTTTTACAGGACACCCCATATTGATATCAATAATATCTGCTCTAGGAGCTAAAAATTTTGCAGCTTGAGCCATTAATTCAGGTTTATGACCAGAAATTTGATATGCAATCGGTGAATCGTATTCAGATTTTTGAATTATGGCACAGTCATGAACATTCCTAAGTCCTTCAGAACTAATCATTTCTGTAGTAATCAAACAAGTTTTTGAGTATTCTCTAATCAGCTTACGAAGGACAATATCAGTAATCCCAGCCATTGGAGCAAGGGATACTTTAAACTTTTTCAGGTCATCACGAGTTAATCTATTTTGTTGGTGCATAGCTCTTTAAGTCATTTAACCTTGTCATTGAATATTGCTTATATTGGTCATTTGTTTTTGAGTTTGTAACAAATTGCTTGTAATAAGTATATGCATTTGCATATTGACCTAATGAGTCATAAGCTGTTGCAATTAGATAATCCGCCAAAACCAACTCTTTATTATGAGAGTAAGCTTGTTTGTATTCATTAATCGCTTGCAAAGGTTTTTCTTGAGCATCATAAATTAAGCCACGATAATAATATGCATAAGCATTATTTTTATCTTCTGTAAGAATTTGGCTAATAATTTTTAATGCGTTATCATAGTCTTTTGCGTTGTATTTATCAATAACTTTGTTGATTAACAAAATATTATTTTGTTCAATTACTGTTGCTAACAAGTCATCCGCACTTTCATTTTTAGGGTTAAGTTTTAGAGCTGTTTGCAAATAGATTTTTGCAGAAGTCCAATTTTCTTTTTCTGCATATAAAACACCGATATAGTATGCTACATCTGAGTTAGTTTTATCAATAGCGAACGCCTTTTTGTAGTATTCAATTGATTTATCAATATTATCCATGCCTTTGTAACAAGCTGCAATTGCAATCAATACATCTTTTGGCTTTGGTTCAATTTTTAAGTATTCATCTAAAGCTTTTTGATATTCGCTGTTTGTAAAATATGTATTTGCTTCAGTGTAAATATTATCAGAAACCGCTTTATTTACAGTATCTAATGCTGTTTTTACGGCTGAGTTATTTGGGAATTTTGTTTTTGCAGTATTTAACAATGCTTGAGCTTTTGTATAATCTTTCTTTTCAGCATAGGCTAAAGCTAAATTTGCGTAAACTTCTGCATTGTTAGTATCATATTTTAAAATTTCATTGTAGCAAGTAATTGCCAAATCAATTTTCTTGTCTTTGTGTAAATCTAGGGCATAATCATACATTGCCTCAAGAGTTGAGCGGTCTACACTTGCATCCGCAGAGAAAGTTTTAATCATTTCTTCGGGAGTCATTGAATCCTTCATAATTTCAAACATTTCACGTTTCGCTTCAACATTTGTAGGTTCAATGTCTAAAACTTTTTTGTATGCTTTCAAGGCTTCTTCTTTTTCGCCTGAATCAAGTAAAGCTTTTGCTCTGTACATATTCGCATCTAAATTGTTTGGGTACAATGCTAATACTGAATTATACGCAGACAATGCACTTGCATAATCTTTCTTTTGTTGGTAAAGAGTACCGATATTCAAACGAGTTGTAACACTTGTTGGTTCAAGTTTTTCAGCTTGTTTGTAATAATTGATAGCTTCATCATATTTTTTTTGTTTTTGATAAATAGCGCCTAAATTTGCATAAACTTGTGCATTTTTTGAGTCAGTTGCTAATTTTTTCAA
>ERZ808275.864-NODE-864-length-9988-cov-3.692741_pt1 | contig 9988 bp, 8 predicted proteins | sample MGYA00520894_ERZ808275 | MGnify/ENA primary metagenome ERZ808275 (study PRJEB31516, sample SAMN03275598) | gut metagenome | biome: mammalia-associated habitat; material: feces | host: Papio cynocephalus | place: Kenya | collected 2012-08-03 ...
ATGTGTGTTTTATTTTTAACATCCCCAACATCTAGGTTTAAGATATCAGAAATTCTTAGTCCACAATTTATTCCAATTAGAAAAAACAACAAATCTCTTAAACTTTGCTTTAATAATATTTTTTCTATTCTTTTTAGGTCCCGTTTGTTTCTAATTGGTTCTAAGATATTCATAATTTATCCTTTCTTGATGTCACTATTTTTTTAATTTGACTTTTTTATTTAAAAAAATCCGTAGTTTAATCAAGTTGTTAAAAGTAATTATTTTATATCTTTACCATAATAGTTTTTCTATATACCGGGTTGAATTACTAAAATGATTAAAGTTCCATGACAGATTAAAATAAAAATCTTGTTCAATGGAATTGTTATCTATAAATCTATAAGAATATTTATTTAACAGATTTTGACGATAACTTGCAAATGCTACTTGTAATTCGTTTGCAAACTTTTTTCTAAATTTAGAATAAGATACTTCGAACTTTTCTCTGGTTCTTTTATTTACTAAAATCATCTTCAAAACCTCTAATATTATCTAGTTCAACATTGTATCTTTTACCTTGTTTATCTACACAGGTTGCAAAATCAACTTCGTTATCAGCAAATTTATTTTTCCAAATACAAATTAATAAACCAATTTCTTGAGTTTTAAGATTTAAAATTTTTGTTCCATAAAGTTGATAATCTTTTTCTCTCATACAAAATCCTTTCTAGTGCAATGATATTCATTCCTTGTTTATGGAATTAAATCAACTAATTGTTTTTAACAAGAAACATTTAAAGAAATTTAAGTGGTTTAAATTCAATAAAATCAGTAGTTTAGGTTACTTGCAAATCTTGCAAGTAACCTCTTTTAGATATTTATAATATTAGTTAAATCAGAATATAATTCTCTAAAATCTATGCCATATCTCCAAATTTTTTCTGCTAAATGTAAGTTAGTCTTGCACTCTCTGATACACAAGTCGTTGTGTAACTATAGTTATAAATAAGCAAAGTGGCTTAAAGCCACCTTGCCCAACCATTTTTTGGGGTGTTATATCCATGTCTCCAGTGATATAAAGCATCAGTTGCCAATTTTTGCAAATCAGGTGATACTACACGTGAACCCGTAGTTTCTTCTGCATAGTCTTCAAGTTCTTTTTGTATCATGTATTGTTCTTTTGCACTAGTAAAGCCTTGTTTTGCCAGAGAATTAAGGTATAATGTTTCGTGCATCATACTAATTTGATTTGGTTTAGCTAATGCAGAAAGTATCAATTGAGTTAATGCATCAACCTGATCATCATGTTTTCCATTTGGAAAAGCATTAATTTCACTTTTAAACTCATCAAACCAAATAGCCTCTTTTGGTAACAATACTTGTTCTGAACTTATATACAAAGATGCAGAATTTGCTCTTTCAATTTTGCTACTAATTGGCGAGTATGAAATAGGATAAATTTGTTTTTCAGTTTTTAAATATTGTATCAAGTTGGTACTAACAGAACTTTCCTCAATTACCAAATGATTACAACTCTTTAGATAGTATAATTCTGTAATCTTTGATACCAAATTTGAAAAATCATCTTTGAATCGTTGAATATCCATAATGTATAAACATTTCTGATAATATTTTGCAGTAACACAAACCGAATAATCGTTGTTTTTACCATCTTTTAATGCTATATCCCAACTTTGAAAAACCTCTCCATCAGATGGTAACACATCATAATGAGAAAATTTTTCAAAATCAATAACGTTACCTTTTTCAGGTATTGGACGTTGTTGATATTGTGCTGAAAAATTATATTCACCCATTAACAATCTTTGTTCTTCAAGTTTATCTAATGGTTCTAAGTGTGAATTTAGAACATCGCCTTTCTTTCTCCCAACTTTTTTACCAGTTGAAAGAGTAAATTCTTCATCTTCTTCTGCGATTGCAGGAAGAGATAAAACTTCCCAGCCATTTTGTTTTAATAAATGTCCGGTCAAATCATCTATATGTAAACGTTGCATTACAACAATGATAACTCCTTCAACTTTATTGTTTAACCTTGATATAAGAGTATTATCATACCAGTCATTCACCTTTTTTCTTTTTGTTTCAGATAGAGCATCACTTGCTTTAATTGGATCATCAATGATAATAAAATTACCACCGCATCCAGTTAAAGTTCCCTCAATTGAAGTTGATTTTCGAAAACCATTTTTTGTTGTTTCTACGTAGTCTTCTGTGTTTTTATCTCCAATACAAGTGTTGAAGACTGATTTATAAAAATTTGATTCCATTATTTGACGAGTTTTTCTTGCATTACAACTTGCAAGTTCTTGTGAGTAACTTATTGTCACGATTCTTTCAGAGGGATTATGTCCTAGAATAAATGCAGGAAAACAAATGCTTACACAGTGAGATTTTAAATTTCTAGGTGGGATGTTTATTATTAGACGTTTTATATCTCCTGTCAAACATTGTTGAAGTTTGTCGCATATAAGTTCCAAATGCCATTTCCCATGAAATTTTTGAGAATTGTCAATTTCTTCAAAAGATTTTTGCATAAAAGCATAAAAATCTTCTCTAAAAATAGCATTTAATACGTCGTTAGTTTTCATTATTTAATCTCCTTTTTATGTAATTTTCTATTATTTGAGCATCATTTGCAGATAACTCCTCATCAACTTCTTTTGTTTGGTTAATTTCAGAAGCTAAAATTGGAAGAAGCAATTTTATTGCTGAGTTTTTTCCGTTTAATGCTTCTGCAACTAACTTTTTGGCAAGAGCTTGTTTTTTAGTGATTTTCTTTTGCTTGCCACTTTCTTTTACCATAATTTTTTCTTGCATTTCGTCTAAGACATTTTCTGCAAAAGTTGCATTATTCTTAGGGCGACCTTTCGGATTGCCAGATACACCTTTTTTAAATTGATGTTCTTTGGGTGGGCGTTTATAGCCCACCTTATAATCTCTATCCGCTGACATTATTTCACACCTCCTTCGTGATTTAATAGTTTAGCTTTTTTACCTGTAAGTTTTTCCCAGCGATACAAAATTACATCACAGTATTTAGGCTCTAATTCAATAATTCTAGCCTTACGATTAGTTCTTTCTGCCGCAATTAATGTTGAACCAGAACCACCAAAAGCATCTAAAACAAGTGCATTATTAGCCGAGCAATCTAGTAATGCATCCATAATCATTGAAGTTGGTTTTACTGTCGGGTGCAATTTTGCCAAAATTTTAGATTGAGGGTTGCTTGCGTGCATTCCTGGATATTTCCAAACATTTGTTCTATATCTGCCATGGACACCCAGTTCAATATTGTTGATATGTGAAGCCTTACCTTTTTTGAACACAAAAACAAATTCGTGTTGAGAACGGTATAATGAGCCCATACCGCCATTACCTTTATCCCAAACGCAAATATTCAATAATGAATCATAAACGAAATTACCTGCACTTAGTATTTCATACAAATGTCGCCAATCCATACATTGGTAATGTATCGAACCCTCAACAGAGTATTTTGCTTCAAGTTCAAATGCAGTTTTTAAAAAAGAAATAAATTCATCATTACTCATCTCACCAGATGCTTGAGCAAATTCAGTATGTTGAGGTTGTTTTGTAATACCTGAAATCTTAACATTATATGGCGGATCAGAGAAGATAACTTGTGCTTGTTCTTCACCCAACAAAGTTTTATAGCTACTTTCTTCTAGTGAATTACCACAGTACAATTTATGTTTACCTAATTGCCATAAATCACCTGTATTTACTAGTTTTGGAATGTTTACTGCGGTATTAAAGAAATCTTCAACATCTTCTTTTTGGTCTTTCGCCTCTTGTATTGATTCAGGGTTAATAATCAAATCAATCTCAGGAAGTTCAAAACCTGTAATTGTTGCATCAAAATTTAGCTTGGGTTCAAGATTCATTAAATAGTCTAGTTCTATTTTTAAGATATCTTTGTCCCAACCTGAATTTTCAGCCAGTTTATTATCTGCAATTACATAAGCACGAAGTTGGTCTTGAGTTAATTCCTTCAAACAAATAGTTGGTACTAACTCTAGATTTAAATCAAGTGCTGCAAGAACTCTGCCATGTCCTGCGATAATTGTATCAGATTCATCTATTAAAACTGGATTATTAAATCCGAAAGCTTCAATACTTTTTGCAATCTGATGCAATTGTTTTTTACTGTGTGTTCTTGAATTTCTTGTATTCAATTTTAATTCATTTGGATTTTTGTAGAGAATCGTTAACTCTTTTTCGGGGTATCCCATATTTATCTCCTTTCTGGCTTATATAAATTGTTACAAATTAATATAAGGTTTTATATTTAACTTGTTATGGAAAAACCATGCTACCTTTTTGATTTAATATAAGAATTATTTTTTTGTTAAAGCAAAATTAATTAGTTAAAGTTTTCATGGAAAACAATTGATACGTTTTGTGTCAAAATGCTTGATATATCTCAAAAGTAGAGCAATTAATATAAGTGCAAAAAGAGAGGTACATCAATGGGCTTAAATATTTTTGAAAAACGAATAAAAGATTGGGAGCAAAAATACGGTTCTTTATCTGTTCAAGTTCAACGTAAAATTGATAAACTTGTTGAACAATATGATAAAACTCAAAATTCAGATAAAGAGCAAAAAGTCTTATCTATTACAAATGGAACAAAATTAGTTAGAGAGTTTAAAGGTAAAAAACACTCTGTAACAGTTATACCTAATGGTTATGAATATAACGGTAACAGGTACAAAAGTTTGTCTGCAATTGCAAACGAAATTACAGGTACACATTGGAATGGCAAGAAATTTTTTGGAGTAGCATAAATGGATAAGAAAAAAATAAGATGTGCAATTTATACTAGAAAATCTTGCGAAGAAGGTTTGGAACAAGATTTTAACTCCCTTGATGCACAAAGAGAAGCATGCGAGTCGTTTATTAAATCTCAAAAGCATGAAGGTTGGTCATTAATTGAAAAGCAATACAATGACGGAGGTTTTTCTGGTGGAACAATGGAAAGACCTGCGTTTAAAGAATTACTCAACGACATTGAAAATGACAAAATAGATATAGTTGTTGTTTATAAAGTAGATAGACTTACTCGCTCATTAATGGATTTTTCAAAAATTATTGACGTATTTGATAAGCATAATGCAAGTTTTGTTTCAATTACTCAACAATTTAACACAACAACTTCAATGGGTAGATTGACCTTAAATATTTTATTATCTTTTGCCCAATTTGAACGTGAAGTAACAGGTGAAAGAATTAGAGATAAATTTGAAGCATCACGTAAAAAAGGTTTATGGTTATCTGGCACAAGCCCTTATGGTTATACAAAAGATGCTCATCACATGCTAATACCAGAAGAACCTTATGCAAAAAATGTACAATTTATTTTTGAATCTTATCTAAAAATAAAAAATGTTTTAAAATTAAAACAATATCTAGCCGAACAAAATATTTTAACTCGAAAAGGTAAGAATATAAGCAAAAGTAGTTTGTATCATATATTATCTAATAAAGTTTATCTTGGAAAAATAATTCATAAAGACAAAGAGTACGATGGAATCCATAAACCCCTTATTGCAAAAGAATTGTTTGATAGCGTACAAAACATTTTAGAAATAAATGCAGTAGAAAGAAAACACCAAACAAATGCAAAATCTGGTTCGCTTCTTGCAGGTTTACTTTACGATGATAAAGGTAATAAAATGTCGCCATCGTATAGTAAGGGTAAAAACAAACATTACAGATACTATGTTAGCCAATCAATAAAAAATCCTGTTGATTATGAAAGAGGTGAAATTACAAAACTCTCTGCAGGTGAAATTGAAAATTTTGTGCAAGCAGATTTAAAATCATTATTAAATAACACTCAAATAATTCATCAACATCTTGAGAATTATTCAGTTAAACAACAAAAGTTAATTCTTAAAAATATGCAAATTTACGATATTGATAAAGTATTTTTGAGAACAGCAATTAAACGAATTGATTTGAGAATAGATTGCATAAGTATAAATTACGATATTGCATATATAATCAAATATTTTGCAACAAGGGCTTTTAATACAGAATATAAACATACCGATGCTGAAGTTGAAATTTTTACAAAAGATATTAATGTGAAAATTTCATTGACTCCGCAAAGACAAAATAAAATTATAATTCCCGGAAAAGCGAATTATGATATGAAATTAATTCAAGCAATCGTAAAAAGTTTTTGGTACAACAAACTTGGAGCAGAAAGAAAACTTCCTCTAGAGGCAAGAAACGGAAATAATAAACGACTTAGAAAATTAAGATTTTTACCACCAGATATAATCGAAAGCATAATGAATGGAACTCAAGATCCAGAACTAAACATTAAACAATTAATCACAATGGCAGAAAAATACTGTTAATAATTGAAAATGCAATTAGCTATTAGAATATTTCTTTTTAAGTTTATATAATATTTTATAAACTCAAAAGATATTTGTAAATTTTGTAATCAGCAGAAAAAATTACTCAAACATAAGTTTATAAAAGGACTTTTTTTATTTGCGGAAAGAGAATTTCAGAGATTATTTTGTAAATATCTCTGAAATGTGTAAATTCTTAATTCTCTAAAATTGTCTGAAGCCCGTACTGTGCGGAATAAGTTTAGCTATTAAATGGCTGTAACCAGCACTATTACTGTCATTGGTGGAGCGAACGGAAGTCGAAATATTGTCTAAGATTTTCCCATTTTAATTTTACTGTATTTACAGTATTGCTCTGAATTTGAGTAATATCAAGTGTTTTTTTAATATTTTATCAAAAAGACACACTTGATTTAATGACAATTTAATGGCATAATATTGGCATATTATTAACAGTTTTATGGCAGGTTTATGACAAAATTTAATTTTAATCCAAAATATTCAATTACAAACTCAATAACAAACAATATTTTAAAGATAGAACAATTAAAAGAACAGATTAAAAATCTTCCCGTAACACCTCATTTAATGGCTAGTTTGCGTGAGAGTGCTAAATTGATAACAACACACTATTCAACACAAATAGAAGGCAATCGATTAACTCAAGAACAAGTAATAGATGTTATTAAAAATAAAAAAGTTATACCTCAACGTAAAAGAGATGAAAATGAGATTAAAGGCTACTATAAAGCAATTCAATTTGTAGAAAAACTTGCAACTAAAAAAACTTCTATTTCAGAAGAAGATTTGAATAAAATTCACTCATTAGTCGAAAACAATAAAGAAGTTAAATACAGAGATGGACAGAATGTTATAACAGATAGTTCTACAGGTGAAATTGTATATATGCCACCAGAAGCAACCGATGTTCCGACATTAATGAAAGATTTTATTGATTGGTTAAATTTAGACAAAGAAACTCCAATATTAATAAAAGCAGGAATTGCACATTATCAATATGTAACAATTCACCCTTATTATGACGGTAATGGAAGAAGTGCAAGACTTTTAACGACATTAATTTTACATAAAAATGGTTATGACTTAAAAGGTATATATTCATTGGAAGAATATTACGCTAAAGATTTGAATAGCTATTATAATGCAATTACGGTTGGACCATCTCATAATTATTATATGGGTAGAGCTGAAGCCGATATTACAAATTGGATTGAATATTTTATTCAGGGTGTTAAAGAATCTTTTGAAAAAGTTTATGAAAAAGCAAAATTAGAAAGTGGAACGAAAGATTTATCTCCAATATTGAGAAATTTAGATGTAAAACAAAGAAAAATATTACAGTTATTTGAAAATCAAAAAACAATCACATCAGGTGATATTGCCGAATTCTTTAATTTTGCACCAAGAACAGCAAGAAAAATAGCACAAGATTGGGTAGAAGAAGGATTTTTGGTAATTGTGGATAACTCTAAAAAGGCTCGTAAGTATCAATTACAACAAGAACTTGAGCAAAAATTGTATCCGTAGATAAAAAGGACTTTTTTTATTTGCGGAAAGAGAATTTCAGAGATTATTTTGTAAATATCTCTGAAATGTGTAAATTCTTAATTCTCTAAAATTGTCTGAAGCCCGCACTGTGCGGAATAAGTTTAGTTATTAAATGGCTGTAACCAGCACTATTACTGTCATTGGTGGAGACGGTGGGAGTCGAACCCGCGTCCAAAATGGATAAAAATAAATCTCTACGAGTGTAGGCATTATTCTCTCGATTAAGTCAGGAAATGTCAAACCCGATAACTTAATCAAAGGCTTTTAAAGTGCGTCCGCACCTTGATTGTTATCTTGATACGGTTACAATCATTACCGCACTGCGTCTTGCATGGTGGCTCCTGTACAATCGGCAAGCTGGACTACACAGAAGGCTGAACTGCGGAACTTAATCTACGCAGCTAGAGCTTGTGCTCTAGAGAAATCAGCTACTACAACATTGTTGTTAGCACTTAATTTGTTTTGCTCGTTGATAACCGAGAACAGCGCTCGGACTCGCAACCTATTCCCATCAAGCATCCTGTCAAAATCCAGTACGTCCCCATGAAAATTTAGTTGTAATTATATTATAATCTATTTTCTCCCTTTTTCAACCCCCAATGTCTAATTCTATTTTGCAATTATCAAACATTGTGGTTCTAATTCATTCAATGTTCGATTTTCTGGCATATAACCGCTATAACCATTATAAGTTTTTATTCCATTCAAAAGTCCCAACCACATTGCATCTATTTCATAGTCTACATTAAATTCCCCATTAGTTTTTTTCTGGTAATAAAAATAAAAACTATCACAAGTATTTGGAATTTGATACTCATTAATTCGTCTATAATGTTCAGCTTTACTCAAATCAAAACGCGCATTCGTTGGTATTTGCTCCAACAAAAATAACAAAATTACGCTAATTAAAACCACCTTATTCCATTTCCAAGTTTCTACAAGATATCCAAATCCTATTGCAATTAATGGCAACACAATAAACACAACTCTCGAGCTCATTCTAAGAGCGCCAAGTCCTACTAAAATATGCGTAAGGAACAGATAAATTTCTTTTACGCTAAAGCAAACAACTATTAGTGCAATAAATGAAAATATTTGCCAGCGGTAATTTTTCAATTTATAAATCCCAACGAATGCAAAAATAGTTGTTAATATTCCGCTGCCAAGATTCAGGTCAAAGTCACTTGGTATTAATATAAATTGTAAAAAAAGCTTGTCTAAAAATCCTAAATTACAAATCCAATACTTAAATTTAGCAATTAACATTATCAACATTTCCTCGCTAAATGAATTTCCGACCATGTTGTAATGGATTAAAAGTGGCAAGGTTAAGATGAAAAATACAATCAAACCACAAAGAATTTCTCTATAAAAATTTTTGAAATAAAAGATTAATGTTTTTCTTGAGTTTTTAAAACATAAACAAATTGCGCAACCTAGGAATAATCCAAAGAAAGTGAAATATCCGAAATAAATTGCTGTCCAAAATTGCAAACTCAATAAAGCACCCGCAATTATATAATATTTATAATTCACAAATTTTGAGTTGTTCATGTTTACTTTAAATAAAAAGAATAATGCGAAAATTGAGTAGAATTGGAGCATTAATTGAAGGTGATTAACTTGTACTGAACGTGTTAAAGAAAATGCAAAAATGAAAGCTCCGCAAGCGCTTGCAAGGTCTTTAAATTTTATAATTTTATTTAAAATCAAGTAAAATGCAACGAAATTAAGTGCGCAAGACATTATATATATAATTTGTGTAACTAAAAATGGGTCGTTAACTAAAAACCTTAACGGCACATAAAAAATAGCAATTCCCAGAAATACATCAGAATATGCAAGAGTATTTGTGTGTGGATAGAGCATTGGAACATTCCACAGTTGAGTGTGAGGTTCTACGTTTTGAAACCAATAAAAATAATGTTCTAAGAGATATATAACAAGCCTTGAATCTCCATAGTCACCAGCTAATTTGTCAAACCCACTTAAAAACATCGGATAGGTAAACAACCCTAAACCAAAAA
>ERZ808275.865-NODE-865-length-9985-cov-3.078348_pt1 | contig 9985 bp, 8 predicted proteins | sample MGYA00520894_ERZ808275 | MGnify/ENA primary metagenome ERZ808275 (study PRJEB31516, sample SAMN03275598) | gut metagenome | biome: mammalia-associated habitat; material: feces | host: Papio cynocephalus | place: Kenya | collected 2012-08-03 ...
TTGCCAAAGTATTTGATACACCATAAGCCAAGAATGGAGCTGTACAAATACCTAAAATAATTTCACCAACAGATTTAATTTGAAGTGTGAACAACGAATCACCAATTCTTTTCAATTTTGAATTGCTCAAGCTGTTTACAAATCTTTCAATCCATTGTTGGTATTCTTTTACAACATGCTCAAAATCTTGTCTGTATTCGTATCTATCCAAATCCATTCTTGTCATTGTACTGTTGTGTTTGAAGTATCCACATGCAACAGCTAAAATTACAGTTGTTGAAACGAAGAACAACGACATCAACACAGCAAAGAATGGTAATTGGTTTGAAGTCATATAATAAAGCGTTAATCAAATAAACTACAACGAAGAACACTGCTGAAGTTACAGCCATAAATTTTTCTGCAATATTTGTTGTAACTGAACCTTCGCCAATTTTATTTTGCAAAAACAAGAACATACCTTGTTTTGCCATTAAACCAACGCCATAGATTACAACCATAAACAAGAAAATAGCTTTCATGTTTGTTGGCATTTGGATTACGTTTGCTGAATCTTTTAGAGGTAAGCCCATAATATAGTTTGAAAGTCCGAATGCACAAACTAAAGAAGCAAACAACATTGCTAAATGTAGTACAATACCTGTTTTTGAGTTCATTGATAATTTGTTTTTTAAGTTATTCATTTCTGCTGAAACTTCTTTTGTAATAGCAATTCTAGCTTCTTCAATTTCAGCCTTTCTCTTTTCTATTTTTAATCTTGCACCAGCATTAACTTCGTTGCCGTATAATTCTTTAATATCAGTTTCGGTTAAATTTTCTTGAGCTAAGTTTTTTGAAACAGTTTCACCAATAACTTTGATTGTAATAAATTCATCAGTACCATTAATCATAACTTTGCAAACCCTTTCAACTTCCAATCTTGCAGGAAGAGGTTTTCCTTTAAACATGAAATTTGGGTTGTTAAACTGGTTCAAAAGTGTACATTTGTTTTCTTTTGGGTCATATTGAACAGCTAACATACAGTCAAAATCAACATCTAACTTAAAATCAAAACCATCTTTTGAGCAGATGTTAACTAATTCTTTATCAGAGAATGTTCTTTCTGAATTTTTTGTAATTATAGTAAAAGCCATTTATTTCTCCTATCTACCAATTGCTTCTAAAAATCTTCTATTTGCCTTATCCACATTTTGTTCATTTGCGATAATCAACTTTGTTTCGCCCAAAACAGGATTTAATTTAGTTTTAACTAAGTCTAATTTTTCAGGATGTGCAAACACAAACATCATAGCGATATCTGGTGCATATTTTTGAACGTTTTTAACGTTATCAGGAAGAGTATCCCAATTTACTTGTTTTGAAACATCACCTTCGTTTTCCAAATCCCCAACTACAACAACTGCTGGAACATAGCCTTCTTTTTTCATTGTTAAACAGTGGTCAAAAGCTTTTTTAAGAGCTTCACCATAAGCTGTTCCATAATCTTTGCTATCTAATTGAGTGAATGCTTCAAGAGCTTTTTTAATTCCCATTGTATCACTTGGAGAACCTTCATAAATTAGATATGATTTTTCAGACACTTTCAAAACTTTAACCGCATCTTCTGGGTCTAATATAGAGCAAAGTGACTTGATATATTTAATTTCAGTAGGCAACATTTGTTGGTTAGAAGCCGAAGAGTCTACCACAAAAATTACGGCTGATTTATGAAAATCATCAACCTTAATATTTTTTGCAACCACATACAACAATTTGCCAACAATTGCAATTGCCAAAATTAAAAGTCCTACAATAATTAACCTTTTATTCATTTCTTTTTCCCTTATCTAGTAGTTTAAAACCACACTTAGAGGCTTTTTTAGCATTAATTCTAATTCTGTATAAATAGGAATTTCTGCATCAACCCCTTTTTCCGCACCAGAACTCAACATACCTGTTGCAGCTCCGCCTGCTGCACCTATTGCAACAGATTTTCCTACACTTGTATCATCAGCAAGTAGACCAAAAACCAAGCCCAAGACTGCACCAACTATTGCTTGTGTTGCAACTTTACCTACAACTGAATTAACCTTTCCGTCATTTGATACAACAAAATCAATATCATCTATAGACACATCATAAACTTTACCTTCTGGTGTACGGATTTGGTTAAATAAAATAACTACACGACCATTCATTGAACCATAAGTCGCATGTCTTGCTTTTGTAAGTGTTCCATAAACCATACTGCCTTGTGGAGCTACAACACAATTGTTATAAACCCAATCTTCTGAAAGAACTGCAATAACCTTATCTCCAACACTTGCATTTGCTGTATTTACTGGAGTTTGCAAATATGTATTGAATGCGGTACCCTTTGGTACTTGACTTACATGTCCTCGTAAAACATCTTGAGAAACTACACGTCCTGAGCGTTGTTGAATTTCTTGCACATCATTTGAAACTTCTTCAAATGTATATTTTGAAGATTTATTTACTTTTAAATTTTGAGCCTTTGTTGCAAATGTAGATAAATATGTTGCATTAAAAGACTCTTCATATATTAAATTTAGTTTACTGAACTCTTTTAAAATTGCATTATTTAAAGCATTACTATCACCATCAAAATAGTAGAACACATTATTGCCGCTAGATTGAAGAACAACAACTGCCAAGTTTTTATTATTCGCTGTAATTCCTAAATAAGGATCATATTTGCTCAAAAGATATTTTTTAGAGGCAAAACTTTTTTCAACAAGTGGTTTTACTGTATTTTTTGAAGTATTTTTTACAAAATACAAGTGAGAAACCGCAAAGCATGCGTTTGCAGACATAAAATAAACAACAGCAAAAAGTAAAGCTAAAAATCGTTTCATTACTTTGCATCCTCATGTTTAATCTCTGTTGTCGTAGTTTGTTTTGTTGTTGTAACAGAGCCATCATCGTTGAATTTAATCAAGTAATCAATTACACTCATTGAAAACATTTTATGCATTTGAGGCTTTGTTACCATAAAAGCAACACTTGTAACTGCAACAAATGTAAGTAACGCAATCAAAACAACCTTTACTGTAACAGCTTTTACTTTGCATATTGCGATAGTTGAAATTAAAAATATCCCTAAAATAAATAATGCTAGTATCATAAATCCTTTTCTCTCGTTTATATTTCTATTATAAGATTAAAAGACATCGACAGACTGATTTTAATATACATTTTAACAATATTTAACGATTTTGAGGTTGTAAAATTCGTTCCATTATCTTAAACAAATCATCTTCTGACACCTCAGCATCAGGGTTATTGTTGTATTTTTGCCTCAAATCATCGTTAATTTCACCAAGCTGTTCTGGCGTTATGTCCTTAAATTTTACATCCATCGTCATAGGCAAACTTTGAGTTTGTTGATTTTGAATTTTATTCTCTTGCATAGGTTTATTTTCAAACTTAATTTCATCTTCATCTTTTGGAGGTTCTGGTATTCTATCCGATCTAAAATATTCCTCTTTTGCGGGCTCTGGGATTACATAATTTTCCATCTTGTCAGATTTATCATCACCTTTAACTAATTTTTCAACACGTGAAACTGAATCCTTTTCTTCTGGTTTTGTTTTAGCTTCTAGTAAGCTTTTCCAAACTAATGAAAATATTGAAAATATAAATATCGTTAAAATCAAAAGTAAAAAGGCGTTTCGCATATTAAACTCCTAAATTATTCCAATAAGTCTTAATCTCAGTTAAAAGTCTTTGTGCGATTGTCAACTCGTTTTGATTTATACTTTCTTCTATCTCTTTTGCAAGTTCATATATCTTGTTTATACGCAAATTTCCTGCTGACCCTTTTATTGTATGCGCAACTTTTGAAGCATTTTCGCAGTTATTATTCATTATTGAATTTGTTAATTCTTCTACTTGTTCTGACAAATCGTTTCCAAAATCTGCCAACAAATCTAAAGAATCATCTCTTTCAATACCCAAATCAGCCTTAATTAAGTCTAAAATCGTCAAAATCTCTTGTTCATCTTCGATTTTTGCCTCTATAATATCCGATTCAATTTCGTCATTTAGCAGTTTATTATATTTTTTTAATTTTTCAATCAGATTTTCGTATTTTAAAGGTTTAGCTAAATAATCATCCATGCCTGCATCTATACATTTTTGGTAGTCGCTTTGCATTGCATTTGCAGTTAAGGCAATGATAGGGAGTGTTTTAAAAGAGTCATCTTCTCTTAAAATTTTGGTTGTTTCGTATCCGTCTAAAACTGGCATTTGACAATCCATAAACACAAGGTCATACTTGTTTGCATTTATAGCATCAATCGCTTCTTTACCATTGTTTGCAATATCGCAACTTAAATTTGCTTTTGCCAGCATTTTTGAAATAAGTTTTTGATTTATAAGATTGTCCTCAACAAGCAAAATTCTGAGTTTAAAATCTGAATTTGCATCTGTCAAGGTTTGATTTGTAACAACTGATTCTGTAGAATTATTCATCACAAGTGAAATACACTTTATCAAATCATCTTTTCTAATCGGTTTTGGTAAATATCCTTGTATAAATTCTTCTGTATTAGCCTTGCAATCAGCCATTTGTCCTCGAGAAGACAAAAGTATAATCGGTAACTCTGAATACTTTTCTCTTACCTTTTTAGCTAAATACAATCCATCGTATTCAGGCATGCAATAATCTGACAAAATTAAGTCATAACGGTCGTTTACTGTCAATTCATTAATCGCACTTTCTACCGATTCAACACAAATGATTTCGCAATTATATTCTTTTAAATAGTATTCAACAATCTTCAAATTTGTTTTGTTATCGTCAACAACAAGAATTTTCAAATCATCTAAAATATCTTTTGACAAATCCAATGTTTCTATTTCTGTTTCGTCAATTCCAAATTCGGCAGTAAAAGAGAACTTTGAGCCCTCGCCCTCTTCTGATTCAAGCGTAATTTCACCATTCATCATATTTACAAGATTTTTGGAAATTGCAAGCCCCAAACCAGTTCCACCATATTTTCTTGTTGTTGAACTATCAGCTTGTGTGAATGCTTTAAAGATTTTTGTTTGATTTTCCTTTGATATTCCTATCCCAGTATCTTCAATATCAAATTGAAGGCGTAGCTTTTCATTATTCTTTTCGAGAAGTCTTGCAGTAACGTTAATTTCGCCAACTTCTGTAAATTTAATTGCATTATTTACAAAATTGTTTAAAACTTGCTTTAATTTAACCGAATCTCCAACAATTCTTTCAGGAACATCAGAGTAGCACAAAACATTAATCTCAACATCTTTTTTGGAAGCGTTTGAAGAGGCTAATGTGCCAACATCTTCCAATACATTACGAACATTAAAACTAATGTTTTCCATAGTCATTTTACCTGCTTCAATTTTTGACAAATCTAATATGTCATTAAGAAGTTCTAACAAAATTTCAGAAGATTTTTGCGCCTCTGTCACATAATCCTCTTGCTCTTCAGTTAATTTTGTATCAGCAAGAAGCTGTATAAATCCTAAAATTCCGTTCATTGGAGTTCTAATTTCATGGCTCATATTTGCTAAAAATTCACTCTTTGCTCTGTTTGCACTTTCAGCTTGAATTTTTGCTTCCATCAAAACTTTTTCTTGTTTTCTATCTTCTGTAATATCGTAAGAAATTCCTAAAAGTCCAGCAACATTACCTTTTTCGTCTAAAATCGGAGCTTTTGTGATTGATACGTAATAATCTTCACCCCTAATAAACATGTGCTCAACTTCTCTTAAAATTTGTTTTGAGTCAATTACTTTTTTGTCTGTATTTACAAGTTGTTCTACCGTTTTTTCAGGAGCTAATTTTTCGGTTCTTAAAACCTCGCTCATGTGCTTTCCGATAATATCTTCTTTTTTTAGTCCGTAATAATTTTCGTAACCTTCGTTTATCATACGAAAACGACCTTCAACATCTTTAATCCAAAGTGCAAAAGGAATATTGTCAAATAATGCTCTCAATTGAGAGGTTTGCTCCTTAACTTTCAAAACAAGTTTTCTTTTTTCAGTAATATCTCTTGAAACGCCTTGAACACCAATAACTTGACCTGCATTGTTGTAAAGTGGTGATTTAATTGTTTCTATCAATCTTAAACCTTTTTGTGGATGTTCAACATAATTTTCAAAAGTATGAGGCTCTTTTGTTTTAATAATAGTTTCATCTTCTTCTTTAAAAGTTTTAACCATTTCAGGCGAAAAGATTTCTTCATCAGTTTTGCCAATCATTTCTTTCATAGACGAAAATCCAGCCATTACAGCATTTGCTTTTGAAGTACCTTGATAAACACCTGTTAAATCTTTAAAAAATATATATTCTGGCGTAGAATTAAGCCAATTAAGCCAAGCCTCTACTCTTGTTTCTAAATCTAGTTCCATGTAAAATCCCTATCTTTACTAAGTGTAACTATATTAGCATGAAATTTTGCAAATGAAAAAATCTAATGTTATAATTCACTTATGAATAAGAAGATTTTAATCGTCGACGACAACGAAACAAATTTAAAAATTTTAACACTGATATTAAAAAAAGATGCATACAAGGTTTTGCAAGTAACCGACCCGAAAATCGTGAGAAGTCTTGTATTACAGGAAAAACCTGATTTAATCTTGTTAGACGTAAATATGCCTGATATCAACGGCTTTGATTTGGCAGAACGTCTAAACAAAGATCCTCAAGTTGGAGATATTCCAATCATATTTGTAAGCGCACTTTCTAACTCTTCGGACGTGGCTAAAGGCTTTGCCGTAGGCGCAGTTGATTACATCACAAAACCATACAAGGCAGAAGAAGCTAGAGTTCGTATCAAAACACATTTAAGAATGGTTGATATGAAGAAGGAACTTGAAGAAAAAAACAAACACTTGATGCAAATCGTTGAACAACAAGTTAAAAAGACTTCTGAAGCTCAAATGGAAACAATTTTTTCTCTGGCAAAACTTGCCCAATCTCGTGATGATGACACTGGCAAGCACTTAGAAAGAGTCCAAAAATATTGCTTCGCACTTGCTACAGAATTGTCTAAAGCTTCACCATACAAAGATGAAATTTCAAAAGGCTTTATAAAAAATATTGTATATGCAAGCCCGCTACACGATATAGGAAAAGTCGCAATTTCGGATAGCATTTTATTGAAACCAGGGCGCTTAACACCAGAAGAATTTAATAAAATGAAATACCATACAATTTATGGTGCAGACACACTTTCAGAAGTTCACAAAAAATTCGGAACAAACGATTTTATTGAAATGGGCGTATATATTGCACGTTACCACCATGAACGTTGGGACGGTTCAGGATATCCTGAAAATTTACAAGGTGAAGACATACCGTTATGTGCAAGAATTATGGCTATCGCTGACGTTTACGATGCACTTGCTTCTCGTCGTGTATACAAAGATGCCTTCCCGCATGAAAAATGCGTAGACATCATGAAAGAAGGTCGCGGAACACAATTTGACCCATATATTTTAGATGCGTTCATGATTATTAACAAAGATTTCAAAAAAATTAGAGATGAACTTGAAGAGTAAATACTACTAATTTAACAGTTTCAAATGGGGCTAAACACCCCATTTTTACTGACTTTTATTAAGTGTCTTTTGTACTCTTATTGTTAACTTTTATTGCACTTTTTGTAGGATATTTTACAAAACACTTGCCAAAAAGTGTAAAAAGTACTATTATTATTTTTGGAATTACGGAGGAATTAAAGAATGAACTTAACTGTTACCCCATACAGAGTAAATAATACAAATATCGCATTTGCAGGTAAAGCAAAACAAACTAACCCTCAAAGAACGGTTAACCCTAATGCCCCAAAAGACTACATCGCAACACCTGATGCGTTTGAAAAAGAAACTTTTAACGTTGACGTTGCTTTAGGTCAATTAAAAAATATTAAAGACGATAAATATGGTTCACCTAGAGAAAAATTTAGCGTTAGAAACATTGCAATTATGAAAAGCATTTTGACAGAAGCTCCTGAAAAATGGAACTCAGTTCACGCTTTAGCTAAAAAAGATTACATCTCAGGTAACAGCGTTGTTACATTTGCTATGCAAGACACTGAAAAACTTGATACAATCAAAGATTATTCAGATGTAAAAAACGCTCAAAACAACCCTAGATACTCAGAAGCGCAACTTCTTCTTTTAAACAGAAAGGCTGATGCAAAAACTTTAAAACACACAAAACCTTTAACAAAAACTAGTCTTAGCCCTGAAAACATTGTTGCTATGGCTGGTTTCAAATCAGACTTCTTAGAAAAAGCAGCTAACAGAGTTGCAGAAGTTGAAAAAGAAACTTGCGATAACAACCCAAAACAAATTGTTTTCACTTGCGATAATGCAGATAGACAAGCATTTAACATTGTTGCAAAGGACAATAAAAACACAGTTCACACTGTTCTTGTTGATAAAAACATGAATAAAGAAGCTGTTGAAACATCAAACATTTACAGGACTAAAAAAGGTAACATTTACCAAATCAAAAAAGTAAACGACTTGAGAAATAACACTATTTCAAAAGTTCGTTTACAAGCCGATGAAAACGGTTATCCTGCTGTAACTCACGAAGTTAGAGTTATCAAAGATAAAAACAACAAAGTTGTAAGAACTGAATATACAGCCCCATCAGAAATTCCTGGTATTTTTGATATTAAATACCAATACCCAAGCGGAAAAGAAGAAATCGTTTCTTCTGGTAAATTCGATAAGAAAACAGGTATTACATCAATTAAAAAGAACATGGTTTCTTTAGATGGAACAAGAACTGATTACTTATACGAAAATGACGAAAACGGTAACAGAATTTCTGATTACAAAATTACAGATAAAAATGGTAAAGTTCTTTTGAAAAAAAGCGCTACATTTGAAGTTGTAGCTCCAAACAAAATTATTTCATCTAACAACGATGACAAATATGAAATCACTTTGAGCGACAAATCTATCGATGTTAAGGATTTAAAACGTCCTGAAAGAGAAGTTGTATCTCTTGACATCGACAAGAAAATTCAAGGTAACAAAAAAGCAATTTTAGCTTCTCTAAAAGAAATGCCAGGTGAAGAATTAATCAAAGTGGCTCAATCAACAAAAACTCTTGTTGGTATCGACAGCCCTCTTGAATCTTATTACGCACCAGCAGACAAATCTATCCACTCAGGTGATCAATTATTCGTTGTTTTACACGAACTTGGACACGCTAGAGATATGAGAGATGTTAACTTGAACTCTAGTTTAAAATTGAACGAAACTATCGGTAAAGCTATCTTTGCTGATGAAAAATTAAACAAAACTTTTGAAGAAGAAAAGAAAAACTTTAACAAAGCATTCCCAGATGCACAACGTGACCACATTGATTACTTTATCAACACTCTTAACCACTACGGCGGAGAAATCGGTGGTCTTAGAGAAACAATCGCAGAAAGCAACGCCTTGTTAACTACTCCTAAAACTATGGAATTATTGGCTATTCGTTCTCAATACTTACAACAATACTTCCCTAGAACAATCGCTCATCTTTCTGAAACTCTTAACAAAGAAGCTGTATAAACTATCTTTATATAATCTTTCTAGGCAAAAGCGCCGTTTGCATTCGCAAACGGCGCTTTATATATTGACTTCATTGTTACAAGGTTATTTTGGAAAGTCATTGCGATGCTGAAACAAGTTCAGCATGACATTAGGTTTAATGTTCTATTTTGTGTCACCCTGAATTTATTTCAGGGTCGCATTGTTTCTTAGGAAAGACTTTGCGATGCTGAAACAAGTTCAGAAAGACATTAGGTTTGGTGTTCTGTTTTATGGCACCCTGAATTTATTTCAGGGTCGCATTGTTTCTTAGGTAAGACTTTGTAATTCTGAAACAAGTTCAGAAAGACATTAGGTTTTATGTTCTATTTTATGTCACCCTGAATTAATTTTAGGGTCGCATTGTTTCTTAGGAAAGACTTTGCGATGCTGAAACAAGTTCAGAAAG
>ERZ808275.868-NODE-868-length-9968-cov-3.003934_pt1 | contig 9968 bp, 8 predicted proteins | sample MGYA00520894_ERZ808275 | MGnify/ENA primary metagenome ERZ808275 (study PRJEB31516, sample SAMN03275598) | gut metagenome | biome: mammalia-associated habitat; material: feces | host: Papio cynocephalus | place: Kenya | collected 2012-08-03 ...
CGGTCTTTACCGGCATACTTTATACTTTCGCATACCGGTAGACTTTCCACCACCGACCATCTCATGCCATAACTCTCAATGTATTCTTTGAGGTCATGGATTTTCTCTCTTGTCCACACTTCACCGTTAGGCACATCGTGGAGAGCCGTAACAATGCCCTCCACACCGATTTCCTTCAGCATGGCAAGCGTTATCTTGTCATTTTTCCCGAACCATCTCCAAGTTCTTTCCATAGTTATTTAAATAGTTTTTGCAAAGATAATGTAATTCTATGATATGGCAAAGTAAACTTTATTTAAAAAAATTATCATGTAATGAAGTGTGCTATAATCACCCCTTTGAAAAATATCTATATACGCAAAGTGGCTTTTCGAAATTATCCGTATAAAAGAAAATGGCAGGAACCAAGCCTATCGGCATGATTTCTACCATTATTTAAAGAATATGCATAAATTTATTCAGCATCTTCTGCCGGCTTCATGTTTGTGTAAACATTCTGCACGTCATCATCATCCTCAAGGATATCAACCATCTTGTCGATAGTCTCGCGTTGCTCTGGAGTTACATCTTTCAAATCTGTTGGGATGCGGGTGAACTCGGCACCAGTAATCTCGATACCTTTTCCCTCAAGATGCTTCTGCAAGTCGCTGAAACTCTTCGGATCACCATAGATAGTAACCTCATTAGTTTCCTCGTCGAAATCATAATCCTCTTCTACTCCATAGTCAATAAACTCCAGGATCAAGTCGTCCATATCGAGATCCTCTGGTTTTTTGAAAGTGAATACGGCTTTCTGGTCGAAGAGGAAAGACAGAGATCCCTGTGTTCCAAGGTTGCCACCATATTTATTGAATACGGCACGGACATTGGCTACAGTACGTGTAGTATTGTCGGTTGCTGCATCAACGAAGATAGCCACCCCATGAGGGCCATATCCTTCGTATGTAACCTCTTTAAAATCCTTCTGGTCTTTGCCCATTGCATTTTTGATAGCACGCTCAACATTGGCGTTAGGCATATTCTCTCGCTTTGCGGTCTGTATGATAGCCCTCAGGTGTGGGTTATTTTCAGGATCCGGTCCGCCTGCCTTTACTGCAATAGCAATTTGCTTTCCGATTTTAGTAAACGTACGGGCCATGTGTCCCCATCTTTTAAGTTTTGTCGCTTTGCGATATTCAAATGCTCTTCCCATTGGAATTGTTTTTTATAATTATTTTCTTTATTAGTTTATTTATCTACTTATACTTAATCGTCAATATATCAGCCTTATATATGGCAATTATCTAAGCTCTGCACCAAGTTGTTTTTTCAGATTGTTGATAAGCTTAGTCATTACTGCCTCAATATGCTTTTCTGTAAGAGTTTTCTCTTCATCCTCCAGGATAAAGTTTACTGCATAACTCTTTTTACCTTCCGGCAGGTTCTTGCCCTCATATACGTCAAACAGTTCAACGCGTTTCAGCAGTTTCTTCTCAGTTTGATAAGCGATTCTTTCAACCTCGGCAAATTCGATACCGTTATCGATCAACAATGCGAGGTCGCGGCTTACAGGTGGGAACTTACTTGGCTCTTTGAAAGCAAATTTTGCTTTCTTCACGGCTTTCATAAGTGCAGTCCAGTTAAGTTCTGCATAATATACCGGAGCCTCTATACCAAATGCCTTCAACTGCTTCTTGCATACGAGACCAAGTTCAGCGAGAACTTTACCGCCTCGGTTTTCGATAGCCATTGCAGTAGAGAAGATGTCATTGTCGCTTTTCTTGAATACGACGGCTCCAAACGGCAACCCGATACGGCGTAAAATATTCAGCACGTCAGCTTTCAGCTCATAGAAAGAAGACTCTTCGTCCGGATGTGCCCAACTTCCGCTAACACGCTTTCCTGTAATCCACAATCCAAGATGATATTCTTCAGAATAAGCAGCTTGAGGATTATCGTCTGAATGTTTTTCTTTTGAGAAAGAGTACACATTACCAAACTCAAAGAAATGAAGGTTTGGATTTTTGCGCTTTATGTTATGCTCCAGACTTTCAAGTCCGCCAAACAAAAGTGTTTCCCTCATTACATTCAAGTCAGAACTCAGCGGGTTCATTATTCGTACAAGATTATCTGCGTGATAATGGTTCAAATTATCGTAATAAGCAGATTTGGTAAGTGAATTATTCAGAATCTCGTTAAATCCGCATCCAACGAGCTGTTCACCAACCAGATTCTCCATCTTGTGTTTCTTATCCTCATCACCCTTTATAACGAGCGAGCTTTTAAGCTGTGTAGGAATTTCCACATTATTATATCCGTATACACGCAGAATATCCTCTACGACGTCGCACGGGCGCTGTACATCAACACGATATGCCGGAACCTGAAGTTTCAATCCCTGTTCATCTTCAGCCAATACTTTCATATCGAGCCATTGGCAAATACTCTTAATCAAATCATGAGGAATATCCTTTCCTATCAGTCCTGTAGCATAATCATATTTCAGATCAACAATAAAGTCCTGCATAGGTTCTGGATAGACATCCTTTATTTCCATAGAAACCTTAGCCCCAGCCAGTTCCTTTGCCATTATTGCAGACTGCTTCAGAGCATATATAGTACCATTAGGATCAATGCCACGCTCAAAGCGGAACGAAGCATCCGTGCTTAGTCCATGTCTGCGAGCACTCTTCCTTATCCATGTTGGATGGAAGTAAGCACTTTCAAGAACAACGTTGACAGTTGAGTCATAAGTGCCGCTACCCTTTCCGCCAAACACACCGGCAATACACATAGGTTCATCGGCATTGCATATAGCAAGATCCTTATCGCTCAGTTTATGCTCCTCTCCGTCGAGTGTAACAAACGGTGTACCTTCAGGCATAGTCTTCACTACGATTTTATGCCCTTTTACCATATCCGCATCAAAGCAATGTAGCGGTTGTCCATACGCCATCATAATATAGTTTGTGATATCAACGATGTTGTTGATAGGGCGCAGACCAATGACTCTCAATTTATCTTGAAGCCATTCAGGACTTTCTTTTACCTCGCATCCCGTGAGACTAACACAAGCATATCTCTTGCATGCCTCGTTGCAAACGATGTCAACATCTATATTTAGATCGTTGTTGTCAACATTAAACTTGCTGCAGTCCGGGCGATGCAAACTTGTCTCATATCCATTTCTCTTTAGCCATGCATAGAGGTCACGAGCCACGCCCCAGTGCGAAAGAGCATCAGCACGGTTGGCAGTAATGTCAATCTCTATCAGCCAATCGCTTTCAAGATTGTAATACTCAGCGGCAGGTGTTCCTACTTTTGCATCCTCTGGGAGAACAATGATACCATCATGACTCGTACCGACTCCAATTTCGTCCTCTGCACAAATCATTCCGTAACTCTCTACACCACGCAACTTAGATTTCTTTATAACAAATTCCTTGTCGCCATCATAAAGGACACAGCCGAGATCAGCAACAATTACCTTCTGTCCAGCAGCCACATTTGGTGCACCACAAACTATCTGTGAGGGTTGTTCCTTACCCAAATCTACTGTTGTAACATGCAGATGGTCGGAATTAGGATGAGCCTCACACGTCAGCACCTTTCCGACATAAAGGCCTTTCAGTCCACCCTTTATTGTCTGCACTTCTTCAAGCGCATCGACTTCGAGTCCCTCTGAAGTCAGTGCGTCGCATACTTCTTGTGGAGTAAGATTAAAATCAACATACTCCTTCAACCATTTATAAGATATATTCATTATAATGTATTTTTACAATTTCAAACATGCATTTGGGCGCAAAAGTACGAAATTTTGGTCGTTTAAGCAAGAAAAAAATTATGCATTTTTTGTGCATAATGAAAAAAGCGATAAAAAAGGGGATATGTCAAAGAACATATCCCCTTTATAACTTAATTTCTATAGTTTAGAAGAACAGGTATCTGTTGTCCTCCACATTTGCCTTGATATAAAGTTCCTGCATGAAGTTGCCGGCATACTGCATAGCCTTCTGCGACAGACGCTGCTCATATTCCTTGTCATTGAACTTGCCTGGACGCATTGTCTTGCTCAGAACCTGGAACAGGTATACACCGCCCTGTCCTTTCACTGCATGACTTGAGAACTTGCCTTTTGCTGTAGCAGCTACAGCACCGCTAAGTGCCGGTTCGCTTGTACCTGCAACAGAAACGAATGCCGGTGAAGCGAAAGTAATCTGATTCAAAGCTGAAACCTTAGCGCCTTTAGCCTTAGCGGCAGCAATGCTGTTCACTCCGTTGAGTTTGGCCATTATCTTCTCAGCCTTCTTGTCTTTCAACACTTCCTGCTTGATGTACTCCTTAACCTGATCATCATCCAAAGAGCGATACCCCTTTTCGTGTGTTTTTGTAAGAGCAATTACAAGCAGGTGATCATTGTCGCCACACTCATAAAGAGGAGAAATTGAATTGTCTTTAGCATCAAAGAGCCATTTCATTGCCTCACGGGTTCCATGGATACCAGCAACATAATGTTCGCTTGTGCGTACATCTTTACGCTCCTGAACCTTAAATCCATATTTGGCAGCATTCTTCTCAATACCCTGAAGCGACTGGTTCTCGCTTACGAACTGGCTAAACTTGTTGTATGCCGTGTTATAAGTATTCTTAGAGAATTTTATCTCCTTCTTTATAACAGCTGCAACATACTTAGGTTGCATAGCCTTGCGGTCAGTAACCTGCAGAATAACGTTGCCTTGCTGGATTTCCAGATTCTTCAATGCATTTACGCCAAGAGTATTAATAGTATTGATATACTCTTTTGTATCTGCATCCATGGAAGGAGCTTGCTGATACTGCTGTGATGTAATCCACTGCTTCTCGCCAGTCTGATTGTATTTCTTTGCGATAGTCTCGAAATCAGCGCCACCTTCAAGTGCCTTATAGATACTGTCAGCTGTAGCATGAGCTGCTTCTGGAGTAGCTCCAGCTACCTGAATTGCACGGAACTGTACTGAATCAGGAAGTTCCTGACGTGAGATAAGACGAATGATATTCAAGGTATTGTCTTGAGTATTCTCGAATACGCCTGTTGTTGAACCTACAGCAACAGAATCAAGACGTGCTGCGATATCCTGTGGGAAAGCAGCCTTTGTCTGAGGAATGCCAAGGTAATTAACCAGTGAAGCAGTCTTGTGCATCAGTTGTGTCGGATCAGCAGCAGAAGCCAGCTCCTTGTCGTAAGCTGCGAACTCCTTCTTCAGATTTGCCTTATCTGATGCAGAAGCCATAACCTGGAAGTCAACATATTTAATGTCGCGTGTTTCCTCATACTGCTTGAAGCGAGGTTTAAGCTCCTCGTATTTAGCCTTGAGGTCTTCGTCAGTAACCTTCACGTCCTTGTCGTTGATATCAGAATAAGGGAATGCTGCGAGTTGGATATTGCTCTCCTCGTTCTCGTCCTTGTATGCCATCTTTGCAGATACAGGGTTTGAGATAAAGCATCCGTAGAATAAAGTTTGATATTTCCTAGCAAGAATATCTTGACGAAGAGTCCTTTCTACAAAAGTCCAATAATCATATAAACTTTTATACTGATCTGCCATCTGAGGATTAGATGTCGTTACAGTTTTGTATTCATTTAAAAACTGTTTTAACTTACTTGCATCAAAACGACCTGTTTGCTGATTCACAAAATAAGGTACACTCAGAAGCATAGGGTTAGTACCCTCTACCAATACGTTCTGCAGTTCTTTGTCGGTAACTTTCAGTCCGAGTTTCTCTGCTTCATTTTGAATCAGTCGATTCTGTACGTATGTGTTCCATACCACGTCTTTGAGCTGGTTAAGCTCATCATCGCTGAGATTCTCTCGTCCCTGAGTAATTTTAATTACATTTGTGTACTCATCAACAAGCTTTTGATATTCCTGCATGTTGATTTTTTCGCCAAGCACCTCACCTATCTGCTGTCGACTCTCGTTTTTCGCTGAGTCGCATGAGCGAAAGGCTTCTTCGGCGATAAAGGCGAACAGCGCAAGTCCGATTACTCCAACGAGTATCGCGCCGTGACTTCTAATTTTGCCTAATGCTGCCATTAATGTTTTATTTAATTATTATTTATTGTTTTCTGTTTTGTTTTAACTTTATTATAGTTGCGGCTTTTTTAGCCACAAAAGCTTCTTAGCCCACTTTAGCGCACAAAATTACAAAAAAGATAACAAACAACGGCTATTTTTATGATAAAATCCGCTTATCAAGCATGAAAATGGGATTTTTACGTTGCTTTTTCTGTTTGTTTCTCAGTATTAGTACAATACTTTCAGTCTTACGAGTTCGATTTTTGTAACTGTGTTTTTTACTATCTTAAATTCGAATTTACCGATTTTCACCACCTCATTTAGCTTCGGGAAGTTTTCATATTCATGCAGGATAAGTCCACCTACAGTCATATAATCCTCGCTTTCGGGCAGATCTAAGCCGAACATATCATTTACTTTGTTTATTTCAAGTCTTGCCGACAGGAGATAAGTTCCGTCTGAAGATTTTACCGCCGTATAGTTGGAATTATCGTGTTCATCTTCGATATCACCGAATATTTCTTCTACAATATCTTCAAGACTGATTATACCGCTGGTGCCTCCAAATTCGTCTACCACTACGCCGAGACTTTTCTTTTGCTGCATCAGCTGTCGCATAAGAGTGTTTGCCGGCATCGTTTCCGGTACGAAAGGCATGGTCCGGATATGTTTGTGCCAGTCTTCCGGGTTACGGAAAAGTTCCAGAGAGTGGATATAACCTATTATATGGTCGATGTCGCCCCGATATACGAGTACCTTTGACTTTCCGCTCTCAATAAAAACATTTTTCAGTTCGGCAATGGAGCATGATTCCTCAACGGCACAGATTTCCGTACGTGGAATCATACAGTCGCGGACTTTCGTTGCAGAGAAGTCCAAAGCATTCTGGAAGATTTTCACCTCATCGTCAATTTCCGTATTTTTAGGAGCGTTGTCGATACTGCTCTGCACGAGATAGTCGAGATCGACTTTTGAGAATACATCTCCCCCCTTGTCGTTGTCAACCTTTGTCCCTATCAGTCTCAGCAACATTTTTGAAAGAAGAGTCGAGAACCTTGATATTGGGAACAATATAATATAAAACAAGTATGCCGGAAAGACAAAGATGGAGAAGAATTTATTTGGACTACTCTTAAACAGCGTCTTCGGCAGGAATTCTCCGGTAAACAATACAATAACCGTTGAAAGAATCGTATCAAGCGAAACCGTCAATGCCGGGTCAAAGCCCTTGAATATAGTATTGTCGAAAAGTTTTGCGATAAAGATACCGTAGATTACGAGTACGACATTGTTTCCCACGAGCATTGTGCTCACGAAATCGTTAGGATGTTTATAGAAAAACGACTGTAGCTTATGCGACAGTCCTTTGTTTTCCTTGTCCATCTCTGCAAGCATCCTGTTCGAGGAGACAAAAGCGATCTCCATTCCGGAAAAGAATGCAGAAAGAATCAATGTAACTACAATTCCCAAGATAAGGGATAAGTCCACCTGTTCCATAATTATTGTTTGCTTGTTCTTGCCGACGGCACCGCCGGCATACGGATTTTCTGTTTCGCTGTATCGGGAGCAGATATTATCGAGTCGCCTGAGCTACTGATCATATCGCCCTTCACGAACGAGCCTTTAGTATTGCTTACCATATAATGCGTCATTCGCTCATCGCTGCGGAAATATGCACCTTGAAGTTCGCGGTCGGGAGTTATCAGTCTTGAGAATCTGTTGCTATACAGTTCGTGAGACATCTGGTCCCAATACAGCTCCTCGCTTGCAAAGCGCAGTCCGTCGAGAGTTCTCACCCTTACTCTTCCTCTCAGCTCCCACAATTTCTTCTGGTCGAAGAAATATGCCGTATCACATTGTATATATGCCTGAACATGGAATTTCTCGTCGAATTGCTCAAGGAAGACCCCCTGGTCGAAAATCCATCTCGAAGGGTTCTTCACTTGATTAACCTCCCATTTCTCTGTTACAATGCGGTATTTCATCACCCCAGAGTCTGATATGAGCGTATTCACGCCATACGAGGTCATCATAGAAACCGAGTCTCGCGGGTTGATGGCAGGTGCAGTGTGTTCTTTCTCCTGAGTGCAAGAGAGAAGAGACGCAAAGGCTACAGATATTGATATTAAGGGATACTTCATTATTCCACTTTCCACTTCATGAACCAACGCTCGTTGAAAGTCAGTCCGATATTGATACGGAATGTATTTTCAGTTATGAAATTCTTTGCAGAACTTCTCACCCACTGTCCTGAAATATTCAGTATAGAGCGGTTGTTGTAGCTATTTATGATAGGAATTCCGAAACCTACACTTGCGCTCAGTTCACTCGGTCCGTCCTGTCCGTTAATTTTATAATAAGGAGTGGCATACGATACTCCAGCACGGATACGCAAGCGTTTAAGGAAGCTACGGCTCAGTTCGTCGCCGCAATACTCTCCTCCTGCAGTCACCTTGTGTCTGTCCAAATAATATTGGTCGCTGAGTGCGTATGTAGGAGTAGTGCCGTTTGTTTCGCTATAAACAGGATATTTTACGCTGCCCCATTTCTGGAAGTTATAGTCGACACCGAGTTTCAGTTTATCATTGTGGTTCCACATGATACCTCCTGAAATGGAAGTAGGAATCTCCAGTCCGTTCTTCACGGAATATGCCACAGTATCCGCCAAAGCCGTTGCCGGATTAGTTGCTATAACCTTACATTCCGGTGTTGCTCCGAGTTTGTGTCCGATAGAATATGTTGCTCCTAAAGTAATATCATCATGTTTGCCAGCCTTAAACTGGTACTGTGCACCGAAATCGATCTTGTAATTTGTCACATTGGCAGTATAGATCTTTGTTATCGTCTTAACATAAGAATCGCTGTATGCATTTGTAACGCTCTTCGTATAATCTCCCCAGAGATACCCGAAGTTTGCACCAACAGAGAGTCCATTCAGTATCTGCCAACCGGCACCGAGATAGACTTGATGCAGTCCACCTTCTCCATAGAACGTGTTTGAGTATATATTTGTAGCATCGCCGGATATCTTTCCCGTGTTGCTATAGCTGTATCCTATATTAGTATAAGGTAGTATACCGAAGCTGACGCCCAAATTCTTGCAAGCCCTGAAAGAAGCCACCGCATATTCGAAGTCAGCATTCTTTGCATTCTTTTTCGTTCCGTTCTCCTTAAAGTTTGTCAACTGTCCGGAGAAGCCCACATCAAAGATAAAAGTAAGAGAATCCACGGCTGAGTATGATGCCGGGTTAAGGAAGTTAACCTGATTGTGTTCTCTGAATCCGAGTCCCAGTCCGTTCATTCCTCTGTTAAATCCCGCAGTCTGGTCGCTCATTACTCCCAGTCCATACTGGCTATAAGGTGAGTTTGTGCCGCTTTGCGCCATTGCGCCCATACATAGCGCCATCGTCGAGAAAGCGCAAATCGCTCTTTTATTTATGTTCATTGTTGTATTCTAATATTCTGTTAAGTCCCTTTGGAACGATAAAATCATCTGCAAAGATGGGTAAATTCTTCGAGAATTCCAAATTTAGATGCACTCCTCCCGTTAAATATACAAAAAGTTGAGGATATTTAGCTAAAAAAAACCTTATGTACCCTTCAATCTCGTATTTCACGCCATTTATTACACCACTGCGTATAGCCGTTTCGGTATCATTCCCCACATCCGGAGTATCTCCTTTTCTGCTGACGAGAGGTAGTCTGGCAGTATAGTCATTCAGTGCCCTTAGTCGCATCGAAGGTCCTGGAGATATATTTCCGCCGAGGTATTCCCCCTTTGAATTAACGAAATCAAAAGTTACACAAGTCCCGATATCTATTATCAACAGGTCGTGCCCCGGTTGAAGCATATTTGCCCCCACCACTGCCGCAAGTCTGTCCGTACCAAGAGTTTCTGGAGTTGCATACATATTTTTAATAGGTACGCGCGTA
>ERZ808275.879-NODE-879-length-9859-cov-3.057426_pt1 | contig 9859 bp, 7 predicted proteins | sample MGYA00520894_ERZ808275 | MGnify/ENA primary metagenome ERZ808275 (study PRJEB31516, sample SAMN03275598) | gut metagenome | biome: mammalia-associated habitat; material: feces | host: Papio cynocephalus | place: Kenya | collected 2012-08-03 ...
AGTGTCTATGCGGGCTATCGGCGTCGGCATGTCGATGAAGATGTTCTTGTCGGGGTCGGGCTGCGACATCACGCTGTATTTAGGTTCGAGCCCCTCTGTCGGCATCTCCGTTTCGTATTCCTTGCCCCGCTTTTTTGCCTTGTCTTGTGCCTTCTTCCCCTCTTCATACTTGCGTGCCTTGTCTTTCATTCTCTTCTCGTATGACACTTTGGGAAGGATGTCGAGTGTATCGGTATTGCTAACGAGGTTGCCGAGCGTATCGGTTGCCATATACGTAAGACTTACCATGAGCGTGTCTTGGTTAACGAGCGACGTATCGCGCAACCAATAGTTCACGGTGTCGTTCTTCAGGGAATGTTCCACGACAAAGGCATTGTCGCTGTTGAAGTTCAGTCCCTTTACCTCCGGCAGCCTCTTGTCGCCACCGCTGAAGAAGAGGGTGAATAAGCGTGGGTCCTTGCGTTCTGTTTTCAGGAAGTAGCGGTCGGTCTGGGTTTCTGTAAATGCCTTCAGCACGATGTCGTCTGGAATAAAGCGGGTGTACCCCACACTGCGTATCGAGTCGATATGCAGGGAGTCGCGCCAGATGGTGTCCTGTCGGGTGGCTGCCGTAAAGCGAGGGTCTATAACGTCGTGGTTGAAGGCTATCATCTCGCTCTTCTGGTTGAAGCAGTAGTTGCCGTCGGCATCCTGTAGCGCCACGATGCGGTATTTGCCCGGAGCGATGCCGCGCACTATGAAATGTCCGCGACTGTCGGTTCTGGAAACGCGCAGCAGCGGTTTGTCGAGAAACGGGTCGATATACTGTCCCTTGTCGTCCTTTGCGCTCAGCTGCCATCTGTTTCCGTCGGTAGAGAAGTTCTGGTCGAGGGCATACAGTCCTACGAGAATTCCCTTCAGCGGCTCCAGATTCTCGGCATTAACCACGTTTCCCGACACTTCGAGCGTGTCGATATGATCGGCGGTGGAGAAGCTGTAGGTGAAGTTTCCGAGCGGATTTCCCTCATTGTTGTCGGAGATGGCATCAGAGAAGTCCACGGTATAGGTTGTATTCTCCTTGAGCGAATCCTTCAGTTCCACGATAATCTTCTTTCCGGCACCTTTAATCTCCGGTGTCTCCAGCTGTGGTGGGGATACGACAACCTTTTCCGTTGGGTTGTCAACCTGTATGAACTCGTCGAAATATATGGCGATTTTCTTTGACCTCACGTTTACGCCCTTGTCGGCAGGCGAGCAGCCCACTATCCGCGGCGGTGTTTCGTCATACCATCCGCCGTCGGGCTGTCCCATCTTTGCACACGAGGCAAGAACGGCAACCAGTGAGAACAAGAGTGCCCACGCAAAATATCTTGTCGTTTTTCTTGTCATATATTTATCAGTTCATCTTCAACATTTCGTCAATATTCTTCCGACTGTTGCTGAGTCGCGGCACCTTATGCTGTCCGCCGAGTTTTCCTTTCGACTTCAGCCAGTCGTTGAACAGGTTATGTCGTGCCTTTACGATTTCGAGATGCTGCAGCGTGATGTTCTTGTAGCGCTTTGCCTCGTAGTCGCTGTTTATCTCCTGGAGCTTGGTGTCGAGCAGGGCGGCAAACTGGTTCAGGTCTGCCGGTTCTTTAGAGAATTCTATCAGCCACTGGTGGCGGCATTTGGCATTGTCGTCCATAAACACTGGTGCTGCCGTATATTCCAGCACCTCGGCGCCCGTCTGTTCGCAGGCGTATGCCAGTCCCTTCTCGGCATTGTCTACGATAAGTTCCTCGCCAAAGGCATTTATGAAATGCTTTGTCCTTCCGGTGATGACGAACTTATACGGGTTTTTCGAAGTGAACATCACCGTATCGCCGATGATATAACGCCACAGTCCGCATGATGTGGAGATTACCATGGCATAATTCTTGTTCGTCTCCACTCCCCATAGCGGAACGATAGTTGGATTCTCGGTTCCGAACTCGTCCATCGGGATGAACTCATAGAACACTCCATAGTCTATCATCAGCAGCATTGCCTTGTCGGCGGGGTCGTTCTGTATGCCGAAGAATCCCTCGCTGGCATTGTAGGTCTCCATATAGTGCATGTTGGGCGAGGTGATAAGCTGCTCGTATTGTTTGCGGTAAGGTGTGAAAGCCACTCCGCCATGGAAGAAAACTTCCAGGTTTGGCCATACCTCCTCCAGGTGTTTCTTGCCTGTTAGCTCCATCACGCGAGTGAGTACGGAGAGCATCCACGAGGGCACTCCGCTGATATTCGTAACGTTCTTGTTTATCGTTTCCCTTGCTATGCGGTCGCGCTTTATCTCGAAGTCGGAGAGTAGGGCAGTGGATTTCTTTGGCACTCTTACGAGATTGGCAAGCGGATTGATGTTCTCGATGAGTATCGCACTGAGGTCGCCCACGAGCGAATCGGCTACATCATAGTTCGGCGAATGGCTTCCGCCGAGGATAAGGCTCCTGCCGTCGAACAATCGGCTGTTGGGGTTGTTCTGCAGATACAGTGCCACTACATCCTTTCCGCCGGCATAGTGGATATGCTGCAGTCCGTCGTGGCTCACGGGGATGAACTTACTCTTGTCGTTTGTCGTTCCAGAGGATTTGGCATACCATTTCACTCTGCCTTTCCACAACACGTCGCGCTCCCCGTGTCTCATTCGGTCGATATCGCCTTTCAGTTCTTCGTAGGTATTGAGGGGCACGCTGTCGGCAAACTTTTCGTAGCTGTTTATCGTACTGAAAGTATGTTTGCGTCCATACTCCGTGTCTTTTGCCGTAGTCGTGAGGTCTTCAAGAGTGTGCATCTGCAGCTGCTGAGCCTCGTTGTCGTAGCGTTCTATCTCCCTCTGGCGGGAAGTGAACGCATTTCTTACTATATGGGTTAAACTCATTTTATTATTGTTTTTTTAGAAGACATTATTACCGCGATATTCTTTTCGGGTGGTTTTATTACCTGTTGTCTTTCCTTATCAATTCAAGCAATTTCTCGACGGCTTCTTCCTCCGGAATGTTCTTCTCTATACATTCCTTCTTGCGGTATAGAGAAATCTTGCCCCTTCCGGCACCCACATATCCGTAGTCGGCATCTGCCATCTCGCCCGGACCGTTCACTATGCATCCCATGATGCCTATTTTCAGTCCCTTCATTTCCTTTGTCGCCTCTTTTATTCTGGCGATGGTGGAACGCAGGTCATACAGGGTGCGACCGCATCCCGGACAACTGATGTATTCTGTCTTCGTGGTGCGAAGGCGGGCTGCCTGAAGTATGCCGAAGGCCGTAGCCTCGATATCATCAGAAGGGAGCGTTCCGTTGTTCATCAGCCATATACCGTCGGTCAGTCCGTCGAACATCAGTGCTCCCATGTCGGCTGCTGCCTCAAGCTGGAAGTCGCCTTTCTCCTCCTTGCTGTGGGAGTATGCCTGACAGAATACCACAGGGTTCTTTATCCCTTCGTTCATAAACTCATGTACCAGTGCGCGCTGTTCTCCCAAGCGGTTGGTGTTGTTGCTAACGCTTACCACTACAACGTCTGGATTCATCCTTAGACAAGGGATATACTCGGCACTCGGTGCTCCATAGGGCAAAACGAGGAATTTTATCTTTGCCGTAACGCCGTTGAGGAACGGAATGGCATTATACGGGAATATAGGGAACAGGTTTTTCTTGTTTATATTTGCATATGCCGTATTGTTGCCGTCGGCTCCAACAACATTTGCCACCGGGGAACCGATGATTTTGGCATAGACATTGAAATCCACTATATACTTCTGGTTTGGATCGAGCGCCTCCGGAACTTTGGAGCCAAGATAGATGAAGTCAGGCTTTAACTCGCTGTCTGAGGAATTTACAGTGCCGGATATTCTGCTTATTACGACGGGAACGTTGTCGCCGCCGATACAGTCTGCTGCCGTTGTCTTGCGCCTTTCAGGAGAAATCCAGTTGAAACCGCTGAAGGCTTCGCCCGGCACGAGCATGTGGCCAGTACGTTTCGTGATATATTCCACGAGATGCTTAGCCACGGGAATTTCTGCCTCCGGATCTTCGCTGAGCGACACTCGTATAGTGTCGCCAATGCCGTCGGCGAGCAATGCTCCGATGCCAACAGCACTCTTTATCCTACCGTCTTCTCCCTCTCCGGCTTCGGTAACTCCAAGGTGTAGCGGATAGTCCATCTGCTCCTTTGCCATAGTGTCGACGAGGAGGCGGACTGACTGTACCATAACTACCGTATTACTTGCCTTTATCGAGATGACAACATCGTTGAAATTCTCTCTCTTGCATATACGGAGAAATTCCATGCAGCTCTCTACAATGCCGGCCGGCGTATCGCCGTAGCGCGACATGATGCGGTCTGACAACGAACCGTGGTTTACTCCGATTCTCACCGCCGTATGGTTCTCCTTGCAGATATTTAGAAACGGAACAAAGCGCTTTTCTATCTTCTTCAGTTCCTCGGCATACTCTTCATCAGTGTATTCAAGTTTCTTGAACGTGCGTGCCGGGTCTACATAATTGCCGGGATTTATCCTTACCTTTTCGGCATAGAGGGCTGCCACATCGGCAACATTGGGATTGAAATGCACGTCGGCAACCAATGGTGTCATGTATCCATCCTCTCGCAGACGGGCATTGATATTCTTAAGATTCTCCGCCTCGCGCACTCCCTGAGTGGTAAGGCGCACATACTCCCCACCTGCTTTTATTATACGTTCAGCCTGTGCCACGCAAGCCTCGGTATCGGTTGTCGGTGTGGTAGTCATCGACTGCACTCTTATCGGGTTATCGCTGCCGAGAGGAGTGGCGCCGACGTTTACCTGATGGGTAGGGCGACGGGAGTAGTTGAAGAGGTTTATCTCGTAATTCATCTTTTATCTTTTCTTTATTATAATTGGCACAATATCATTATGCCTACTATGCATAATAGGCATACTATGCATAATAGGCATGATAGCCTTTCAGGCCTTACAACATCAATTAGTCTTGAAGTTATATTTCACTTCAGCAAGATCCTTGTTTGCCTTTTCTATTTTGGCACCCAGTCCAGCTTTATAGCTTTTCATCTTGTCGGCAAGTTTCTCGTCGGCAAGAGCCATAATCTCCACTGCAAGTATTGCAGCATTCATTGCGCCGTTGATGCCTACGGTAGCTACAGGTATGCCCGGTGGCATCTGTATGATGCTAAGCATTGCATCCATACCGTCGAGGGCACTGCCTTTGATAGGCACGCCGATAACTGGCAGTGTGGTTGATGCTGCGATAACTCCCGGCAGTGCTGCAGCCATTCCGGCTCCGGCGATGATAACCTTGAGTCCTCTTCCTGCTGCCTCTTTGGCAAAGGTCTCTACGGCATCCGGTGTGCGGTGTGCCGAGAGGGCGTTAACCTCGAACGGAACTTCCATCTCGTCGAGGAACTTCATTGCTTTTTCCATTACAGGCAGATCGCTCGTGCTGCCCATTATAATGCTTACTAATGGTTTCATATTGTATGGTATTTTATTTAAATTGTTTTTTTATTGCTGAGGGTGTAAATGTTATGGGTGGATAGAGGGGATTGAAATGCTAGTATTACTAGAATTACTAGAAATGCTAGAAATGCTAGAAATGCTAGAAACACTAGAATTACTAGAACTTCCAGTAAAAACTAATAACGCCCCAATTTAAATGCCTCCCAACTGTCCACGTTCTCCTTTCTACACCGTTATCACGGTTATGGCTCCCGTCATCACTCCTATGATGAATCCTATGTATATCTGGCGCAGTGTGTGCTGCCTTAGAATCATGCGTGCGCTGCCTATTATGCCGGCAAAGAGGATAATCACCGAGAGCCACCATATCGGATTGAACATGAATATTGCGGCAAATGATGCCAGCGAACCTGCCATGGCTCCTATCGCTGCCATGTGGACGGAGATTTTCCACCACATGTTTATCATGGCACATACTACCTGCGTGGCAAGTGCCGCCACAACAATGCTACCCATGAGATGTGGCATGTGCATAAGCATCATGACATAATAGCACGTAAAGTAACAGAGTATCGATACTACGTATGGTATTATTCTTCTTTCCCTTGCTCCAAACTCAAAAGGTGTCCATCCGTGATAGCTGTGGTAGAGCCTGATGAGTGTGGTAGGCAGCAGACAGGTGAAGAGATAGACCATTATGAGCACAAACACCTTGTAGGTGAATGGCAACAGACTGAGGTAGCTGAATGTGAACAGTGCCGCAAGTCCGATAATCGGCAAGTAGAACGGCGACGAGAGTAAGCTCACCGCCTTTGCCATTGTCATGATATTCCTGATTTTCATTTTTTCCTTAAACGTGCAACGGGTATGCCTAATTGTTCCCTATATTTTGCTATCGTGCGGCGTGCCACGGGAATTCCCTTCTGTGAGAGAATCCTTGTCAGAGCATCGTCGCTATATGGTTTTTTCTTGTCTTCTGCGTCGATTGCCTCTTTCAGTGCGAGTTTTATTTTCCTTGTCGACAGTTCTTCGCCGCTTTCGGTCTTTATGCTGTCGCTGAAGAAATGGCGCAGTTTGAATGTTCCCCATCTTGTCTGGGCGTATTTCATGTTGCTTACACGGGAGATAGTAGATTTGTCGAGCCCCGTGCGGTCGGCAACGTCTTGAAGTATCATCGGCTTTATATCGCTCTCGTCGCCATCCTGAAAGAAGCGGCGCTGTATGTCGATTATTGCCTTCATGGTGAGACGCATGGTTTGCTGCCTCTGCTTTACGGCATCGATGAATCCCTGTGCGCGGTCTACTTTCTCCTTGGCATACAACAGGGCTTCCTTGTCGCGTCTCGACATCGACTTTTTATTTTCCTTGTATCCTTTTATAAGTTCCGTAAACGACGGTGAGACGGAGAGTTCCGGTATATGTCCGTTGTTGATATAGAACGACACGGTACCGTCGTCTGCCGTATCCACGATAAAGTCTGGCGTTATCTGCTGCATGTTCTTTCCCTCGGTTTCCCCGAGCGAGGCTCCCGGCTTCGGGTTAAGCCGGAGGAGTTCGGCATGCACCTTTTCGGCTGTCGCCTCGTTCATTTCCGTCTGCCTTACGATTTTGTCCCAGCGCTTGTTCATGAACTCGTCGAAATGGTCTTTTATCACTGTTTCCATGAGTTCCGTAATCTTCGTCTTGGGCTTTCTCCTTATTTGCAGCAACAGACATTCTTTCAGGTTTCCAGCCCCGATTCCTGCAGGATCGAAGGTCTGAAGAATTTTTATCATCTGTTCCACTTCATCTTCCGTGCAGTCGATGTTGTGGTATATGGCGAGTTCGTCACAGATGCTGTCGGCAGATTTCCGCAGCAGTCCGTCGCTGTCGAGCGACCCTATAACATACTCCATTATCTGCTGTTGCTTGTCGGTAAGCTCTATTTCGCCCATCTGTTCCTTTAGCCTGTCATAGAAGGAAGTCTGTTCTCCGTATATCATCTCCTCATAGTCGGCATTGTCGTTGTTCGTTCCGCTATAGAATGTTGACGAGTCTGAGTCAGACATTCTGTCGTCCATTCCGATATTCGAGAGAGCTTCGTCGAGAGCCGACTGGCGTTCTTCTTTTTCCGTTTCCGACATTTCTTGCATCTCCGGTGTCATCTCTCCTCCCGTAGCATCGTCGATGGCCGGAGTGTTGTCAGAGAAAGCAGCGTCATCCGCTCCTGTTACTTCCATAGCAGGGTTATCGTCGATTTCGGCTTGAACGTTCTGTTCCAGTTCCGTAATCGGCATTTCGAGCATTTTCACGGCAAGCATCTGCTGCTGAGTGAGTTTCTGCGTCTGTATAGCCTTTTGCTCTTGGCTTTGGATTAACTTCTGTGACATATCGCTGCAAAAGTATAAAATTTTATTGTTATACGGATTACGCTGATAATAAATAATTCGTCATTTGCGTTTTTTACGTATCTGCACTTCAATTTTTACTTTTTGTAAATCAAGGTCAGTCCGTCGCGCAGCGGCAGCATCACCCTTTCCACTCTCTCGTCTTTCGCCACAAAATCGTTGAAGGTTTCAATGCCGTGTGTCTGCTTGTCTTTGTCATAGGCGTGGTCCACCACGTGTCCGTCCCAGAGCGTATTGTCGGCAAGGATGAAGCCTCCGGGCTTGAGCAATGAGAGCACCGTCTCGTAAGCCTCCATATATGTGCGCTTGTCGCCGTCGATAAACGCCATGTCGAATTCCACGCCGAGTTTGGGAGCCTCTTTCACGGCATCACCGATAATGAACTTTATCTTGTCGGCTACCGGTGAGTTTTCTATCCACGGACGCGTAAAATCCTCCTGTTCGTCGTTTATCTCGAAGGTATATACCATTCCTCCTTCTTCCAGTCCTTCGGCAAGACAGATGGCACTGTATCCGCTGAAGGTTCCGATTTCGAGAATATTCTTCGGTTTAGCCATTCTGACGAGCATTTTCAGCACACGTCCCTGCAGATGTCCACTTGCCATCCTGCCGTGGAGCAGATGGATATTCGTGGCACGGTAGAGGCGATAGAGGTAATCGCCCTCCGGATCGCTATGTGAGAGGATATAGTTTTCTAATTCTGTTGTCATTGTTTTTTTTATTGGAGAACTCGGAGTTATCGAAGTTATTCGGAGTTATCGGAATTCTCAGAGTTCTCGGAGAACTCCGAATAACTCCTCATTCCTAATTCCTAATTCCTAATTCCTAATTCCTCATTCCTAATTCAACAACCCCTCAATCGCCAACCGGTAAGAGTCAAGACCGAATCCGCAGATTACTCCGCGGCAAGCTGCCGAGATGAACGAGTGGTGGCGGAATTCCTCACGCTGGTGAACATTCGATATATGCACCTCTACAACGGGCGTCTTTATCGCCCGAATGCAGTCGTGGAGCGCCACACTGGTGTGGGTATACGCTCCGGCATTGAGCACGATGCCGTCGAACGAGAAGCCTACTTCCTGCATCTTGTTTATCAGTTCGCCCTCCACGTTGCTCTGATAATATTCTATCTCCACATCTGGGAAACGCTTCCTCAGTTTCGGCAGATAACTCTCAAAAGAGTCGCTGCCATAGATGCCCGGCTCCCTCACACCAAGCAAATTCAGGTTGGGACCATTGATTATCTGTATCTTCATATTGCTGTTTTACTTTCTTTTTTATAACTTTGCCTCGCCTATATTGCGTATACCGTATATATAATAAGGTATATAGCCTATATAAATAAAAGTATACACTTGTGCAAAAGTACAAAATTATCTCTAATTTCATACATTTAATCTACAATTACGGAATTTATTGATATGCAAACAGACAATAAAGCTAATGATGCAGGCATTGTGGGGAAATACATGCGCTTCCTGAAACTGGGGCGCAATTACTCCGAAAATACGCTTGCTGCATACAAGAACGACCTCCAGAAACTGCTCGACTACGCCGAAGCGGAGAATATCCCCGTGCTGAATATCAAGCTCGAAGACTTGCAACACTTTGCCGCTGCCCTCGTCGACCTCGGTATCACGGCGCGCTCTCAGGGCAGAATACTTAGCGGCGTGCGTGCCTTCTACAGATATCTGCTTGCCGACGGATATGTGGACGAGGACCCTACCGAACTGCTAGAATGGCCTAAGATAGGGGAACATCTGCCCGAAGTGCTCTCCGTTACCGAGGTCGACATGATGGAGAATGCCATCGACCTGACGAAATGGGAAGGACAGCGAAACAAGGCTATCGTGGAAATGCTGTTCAGCTGCGGACTACGCGTTACGGAACTCGTTACACTACATCTCTCCGACCTCTTCCTCGACGAGAAGTTTATCCGCGTAAAGGGAAAGGGGAAAAAGGAGCGACTGGTGCCAATCTCCGACAGTGCCATACGAGAGCTCCATTTTTGGTTTA